>Ga0180435_10000749_pt1 | contig 34417 bp, 24 predicted proteins | sample SS_ome_3_FD_132467 | JGI IMG/M metagenome (GOLD analysis project Ga0180435, IMG submission 132467) | Hypersaline lake sediment archaeal communities from the Salton Sea, California, USA - SS_3_S_1 metaG | ecosystem: Environmental > Aquatic > Non-marine Saline and Alkaline > Hypersaline >... | reverse complement strand
TGTGGAGAAGCGCGTCAAGGAAGATACCGCGCGCGAGCGCAATCTCCAGGAGATGGAGAGCCTGCGCAAGTTGCTGATGGCGATGGCCAATGACGACCTACACGTCATCTTCATCAAGCTGGCTGACCGTCTCCACAACATGCGAACCCTCGAGTACCTCTCCCCAGACAGCCAGATACGGATGGCGCGCGAGACGCTGCAGATCTTTGCGCCGTTGGCGAACCGCCTGGGCATATGGGTCTGGAAGGCCGAGCTGGAAGACCTATCCTTCCGTTACCTGAACCCCAAGACGTACTATGAGCTGGCCGATCTCCTGGCGACGCGCAGGGAACTGCGCCAGGAGCGCGTACAGATGCACGCTCAGCAGCTGCGTGACGCCCTGAGCACCGGGGGCGTGCGCGCCGATATCAAGGGGCGGCCCAAGCACATCTTCAGCATCTACCACAAGATGCGGCGCAAGAACGTACCCTTCGCCCAAATCTATGACGTTGAGGGGCTGCGGGTGACCGTGGATACGGAACCTCAGTGCTACCAGGTGCTCGGCATCGCGCATAGTCTGTGGACGCCGGTGCCTGGCGAGTTCGACGACTATATCGCTCACCCCAAGTCGAACGGCTACCAGAGCTTGCACACCGCTGTCATCGGTGACGATGGCTCGTCGCTGGAGATCCAAATCCGCACGCGCGAGATGGACTACTTTGCAGAGTACGGCTACGCAGCCCACTGGCGCTATAAGGAGCGCGGCGTCCGGGCAAATTCCCAGCTCATGGAGCAAATCTCGTCGATTCAGCAGAGTGTCAAGGAGTTGACGAGCGAGACGAGGGATGCTCGTGACTTTGTTGACTCAATCAGGCTAGATGTATTCCAGGACCGCGTATTTGCCTTCACGCCCAAGGGCAAGGTGGTTGATCTGCCTACCGGGGCAACGCCGCTCGACTTCGCTTACTACGTGCACACTGAGGTAGGCCATGGGTGTCGTGGCGCGCGGGTGAATGGCCGCTGGACAAACCTCGACTACCAGCTGCAGACGGGTGACCAGGTGCGCATCATCACCGGCCGCAAAGGTGGCCCGAGCCGAGACTGGCTCAATGAGGACCTGGGGTACGTCAAGACCAACCGAGCCCGACAGAAGATCCGGCACTGGTTCAGGCGCCAGGGACGTGAGGAAAACATCGCGCGTGGCCAGGAGATGCTCGAGAAGGTCCTCAAGCGCCTTTCCCTGACCCTCTCAGAGAAGGAAGTCTTCGAGCTCTTCAAGAAACGCCTCAACACCGTGGACGAGTTCCTGGCCGCCCTCGGCATAGGCGATGTCAGCAGCGACGCCGTCGTGAGCAGACTAGAGCAGTACGTCCGCGAGCGCGAGATTGACGCCGAGGAGTGGCCCGAGGAAGTGGTGATGCCGCCGGCGCCAGAGATCGAGACCGCGGACATCCAGATTCGTGGTGCCGGCGGGCTGCTCACGAACCTGGCGCAGTGCTGTAGCCCCCTTCCTGGCGAAGACATCATCGGCTACGTGACGCGTGGTCGTGGCGTGACAATCCACCGGCGTGACTGTCCCAACGTGCTCAACATGACATCGAGTGACCAGGAGCGGCTGATCGAGGTGAACTGGGGCACGGAAGAGCGCACCTTCGCGGTTCAGGTCACTGTGACTGCCTATGATCGTTCGGGACTGATTCACGACATCTCGGGCATCCTGGCTGACCGCAAGATCAATATGGCTTCGGTCAGCACCGGCAAGCGCGACCGCTACCATATACTGCCGGTCTATATGACGCTGGACGTGCCCGATCTCAAAACGTTGTCCTGGGTGCTGGCCAAGATAGAGCAGATACCCAACGTGATCGAGGCGCGACGGCGCGTCTGATCCACGCGCCGATCGTTCGCCAAAACGCAGACGGGCCCTTCGTCAGAAGGGCCCGTCTGCGTTGGTGCGATGCGGCGACGCCACCTATTCGGTGACGATCGCCGCTTCCCAGTCCTGGTACTCTACCATCTCGTCCTTCTGCGCGTCGAGCCATTGATCATAGGCTTCCTGCCCCAGTTGGGCCAGCAGGTCAGGGCTCAGCTCACGCTCCTCGTGTCCCGTCACGTAGACCACGAAGACCTGATCGCCGGTGCCAGCTACGGGTTGTGAGGCGCGCCCAACCGCGGTGTTGAACGCGGCCTTCTGAACGTCTTGCCCGAACTGCGAAGCGAGGTAGGCCTGAGGCAGCCACGGAAGTTCGTAACCGTAGGTCACGGTGTTCTCGTCTTGCGTGAACTCTTCGATGATGAGAGCGGGATCCTCACCCCCGTCGTTGATTCTGGCCCGCAGGTCCTGTCCCTGTTCGTCGGTCTCGACGGTGAACACCGTAAGCTCAACCTGGTCCTGGATGGTCTCTGCGTCGGCGTTGAGTGCCAGGCTCAGCTTCTCCGCCAGCACTTGGGCTGTGATCATCGCGCGGAACTGCTTGTCGGGGAAGCGGGTCACTTTGAGCACGTTGGTCTCGAACTGTTCCCAGAGCTCATCGAATGTGGGCTGGTCGGGAACAGTCGCGGTGGTGTCCGTGGTAGTCTCGCCGGCCGCAAGCGCTGCGGCTGCTGCGTCACGGTCATAGCCGAGCGTACGCTCGATGCCCAACTGCAGCTCATCATCGGAGGCATCGATGCCGCGGAGCTCTGACTCCGTCCGAATCAGCTCCTCCTCGATCATCGCATCGAGCACCTGGCCGGCGAACAGATTCGTGAAGTCCGGCGAGAGTTGTTGCTCCAGCGAGGTCAGCGTGAACTGCAGCTGTTGGATCAGGGAATCGGTGCCATCATCGATGACAGTCTCAGTGCCGTCCTCACCTGTCTCGGTCTCCGGCGGTGTCTGGTTCAGCTGGGCAAGGTAGGTCTGATACTGGTAGATTTCCAGCTCGGTCATCCACCGTTCGTAGGACTGACGCGCTCGGAAGTCCTTGGCGAGGATGGCCGTGTTGCCCACCGTGGCGACGGGTCTGCGCGCGCCGGCGATCTCGCTGATCGCGCCATAGGCCAGTATGCCCACGACCACCACGCCCACAGAGGCAGCGATCCACGTGATGATCTGTTGTTTCCGTGCATCACGCTCGTGGCGAGCCAGCTGTCTGCGTGTCAGTTGCCGGTCTGATGTAGGTCTCTTGCTCATTTCTCTGGTCTCTGTCCTGCTCTACACGACCACCGGGCATAGGTCTCCCTATGCCCGGTGTCTGTGTCTTGGCCTGTGCTAGCGATCTAGTTCGGAAACGAACGGCAGCAATGCTATCTGGCGGGCGCGCTTGATGGCGGCAGCCAGACGCCGCTGATGTCTCGCGCATGTGCCTGTCTGGCGCGCGGGACGGATCTTGCCACGTCCACTGACGTACCGCTGCAGGAGCGACACATCCTTGTAGTCGATGTGCGGGATGTTCTCTGTACAGAACTGGCAAACTTTCTTCCGCCGGCTGAAGCCCCGGCGTCGGTTACTGCGGTAGTTACTCACTCTGCTAGTCTCCTTGTGCTCTCTCTGCTCTCGTCTAGTCAGTCCCAGTTCCACGCGATGTGTGGGCTGAGCTCTGTGCAGGACCTTCGTGGTCGTTCAGGAAGATGACTTCCTGGGCAACCAGTTCGGTTCTGTAGTGTCGCTCGCTGTCGGGACCTTCCCAGCAGCGGGTCTGCAGACGACCCTCCACGTAGACCTGTGACCCCTTGCGCAGCCGCTTCTTGCAGAGCTCGGCAAGTCCGCCCCAGGTCACAACGTGGAACCACTCGGTCTCTTCTTGGTATTCTCCATCGCTATTGGTCCATCCTCGCGCAGTGGCAACGCTGAAGGTTGCTACCGGACGCCCACCGGAGGTGAAACGCATCTCCGGGTCGCGTCCGAGGTGACCAATCACCATCACCTTGTTCAGTCCGCGTGTCATTGGATGGTTGCCTGGATTCTGGGTGACAGCACCGTTGGTCTCGGCCAAGGCCGATCCACCAGCTACTCGCTGTCTTCTGTGCTCTCTTCAGTCGGCGCCGGCTCTTCAGCCTCTGCCTCGACCGGCGTCTCCTCGACGGGCTCCGGGGTCGGCTCAGGTGCAGCCTCAACCGGCGCTTCCACTGAGGGCTCCGGCATCTCGGTCTCCATGCGTGTGATCATATGACGGAGGACGCCTTCGATGAGTCGTAGATTGCGGTCCAGTTCGTTGATCACGGAGGTTGCTGCGGTGAAGAGGACGAGGTAGTACCTGCCCTCACGCTGGCCCTTCAAGGTGTAGGCCAGTCGACGAAGTCCCCAGCCCTTGCGGCTGACTACCTGGGCCTCAGCGGTCTCAAGGTAGCGTTGCACTCGATCTAGGACAGCCTCCAAGGCCTCCTCGCCGAGCTCAGGACTGACAATGAACATCAACTCATAGTTTCGCGTTTCCAAGACGGTATCTTCTCCTTTCCATGGGTTTGCCTGCCGCCAAGCGCTGCAGGCAGAAAGCCCGTCCCGGGCATACCGCGCAATCATACCACATAACACGGGGATCGCAATCTCTGGAGGAATGGCAGAGAGTCTCCGAGGAGCCTGAGGTGGCCGATAAGCCGGATTCTGTTGGCCGGCCGACACAGTACATGCAGCCGCCCCGATGGTCATCTGTCTGGAGGGCCGGTCACCCGACCCTTCGTGCAGCCTACCCGAAGGCCGCTCTCTTGCGAGACTGAGCGCGGGTCGCGCTCCGGTCCGAAGACCCGACCTTCTGCTTGGCCTTGCTCCCGATGGGGGTTGCCTGGCCGCACCGGTTACCCGGCACGCCGGTGGTCTCTTACACCACCTTTTCACCCTTGCCACGCACGTACGCGCTCATAGAACTCGATGCGTGCGGGCGGTCTGTTTCTGTGGCCCTATCCGCGGGTCGCCCCGCCCGGGGGTTACCCGGCATCGTACCCTGTGGAGTCCGGACTTTCCTCCGCGCGCCGGCACTAGGCAGGCACGCCGCGACCATCTGGCTACCTCAGGCTCTGGACAACGCGCCTGCCCCCATTGTACCGCGGAAGCGGATTCCGTCAATCTGGACCTGACTGAGGGACGCCTATCTCCCACAGCACGATCTCGGGCGGGGCAAGAAAGCGTGCCCTCGGTGCGCCCAACCCTTCGAGTCCCAGGCCGCGACACACGTAGAGCACCATCTCACCGACCTGGTATCGGCCCTGCTCGAAGCGCTTGCCCCACCGGGAACTGGTGGCAATCGCGCCGAAGATGGGCAGCCGAATCTGGCCGCCGTGGGTGTGCCCACACAGGTAAAGGTCGATGCCCAGCTCGGCGGCCAGGGGCGCCAGGTCCGGCGTGTGGTGGAGCAGGACGCGGGTGGCCTTCTTGTCCAAGTTCGCAGTGAGGGCTCGGAGTGCGGCTGCGTCGCGAGATTCCGTGTATGTGTTGCGGAGACCCACCAGCTGCACCCTCCGACCTCCGAGGTCGACCTCCACCACGTCATCCTGGAGCCACCGGATCGGTAGACCGTCGAAAATGGCGGGAACTGTGTCCGGTATATCGACCACTGGACTCCCGGTCACCGCGTAGACGCCGTCGGGCGCAGTCAGCCGAGAGAGCACCTGGCGGACGCCCTGTTGGGCTTCAGGATCGTAGACAGATGAGAGATTGAGGTAGTCTCCAGTGAGCACAATCGCGTCCGGGGCCAGGTCTCTAGCCAACTCGACCAGTTGGTTCTCGCGAGGAGAGTGTCCCTCGAAGTGAATGTCCGTGATGTGCAGCACGCGTGCGATCGCTGGCCCGTCCGGCTCGTGTAGACCGAAGGACTCCCGGGTCACCTGGATGAGGAAGGGCTCTAGCCAAGTCGCGTACCACGCCGTCACCGTCACCCCCAGGTTGATCACCGAGGCGACCACGACCGCACCAGGACTCCGGGAGACCAATCCTGCTGTCGCTACAACGGCGCAGTGGACCACGGTCAGACCGGCCAGAGGCGGGGCTACTGGGCCCCACGATCTGTGGGCGACCGGCAGACAGGCCAGGACGACCCAGTCTACCACCACGGGGAGGGCCGTGGCCAGCATTGCCCAGCCACGCAGCCCAGACCAAGGGACCGCGGCGAACCACGCGAGCAGCGCCCATACCGGGATCAGGAAGGCGGGATGGATCTCCCCCATCCTTCCGGTCAGCACCAAAGCTGTGTGAACCCACGAGCTTGTGCCGTCCTCTCGGTCCGGGGCGAGGTCTCTGTAGCGGTAGCCTTTGGACATCTGGCGTGGGGCGCTAGGTCTGGGTCACGGGGCTGACTCGTAGAAGCGTGCGATCTCGTCACGCGCGAAGACAGGGAGCGGCTGTCTCCCGGTCGCATCCCACAGGTCGACGCCGGGAGTCCTGCGCACGGTGCCGATCTCTGCCGCAGCTATGCCACCCTCCGTGAGTGCCTCGATGACCGCATCGGCGTCACGCGACGCGACGGAGATCAGTAGGGATCCAGAGGCGATGAGTCCAAGGGGATCAACGCCGAGCTCCCGGCACATAGCATGGGTCTCGGGATAGATGGGCAACGCGCTGCGCTGAATGTCGGCACCCAGACCTGCTGCCTCCGTGATCTCGCGGATGCCGGTGGCGACGCCTCCCTCGGTTGGATCGTGCATCGCGTGCACGTCGCCTGCACGCACGGCGATGCCTGCGTCTCTGACCACGCTGATGCCCGGCGCGTGCAGGAAGCCCGCAGCCCGCGCGACCAACTCCGCGCCAAGTCGGGGGGCTAGACGCTCCGCCAGGTATTGAGCCAGGATGGCGGTGCCCTCAACCGCGATACCCTTGGTCAACACAATAGTGTCACCTGCCTGTGCGCCATCGCTGCGCACCAGGTTCTCTGGCGCCACGTCACCGAACATTGCCCCGACCACGATGGGGCGGTCGATGCCGTGGGTGATCTCTGTGTGCCCGCCGACTACGCTGACCCCGAGCTGCTCACCGGCCGACTGGAGCTGGTCGAAGATAGATCGAACTAGCCGTGCATCGGTCTTGCCCTCTGGTAGAAGGAGCGTCACGGTGAACCATCGTGGCGTCGCGCCCAAGCACGCGACGTCGTTTGCGTTGATGTTCACCGCGTACCAGCCGATCTGGTCCGTGGCAAAGGTGATGGGGTCCATCTTCGTTACCAGGTACCGGTCGCCGAAGTCGATCACTGCCGCGTCACGTCCCAGCCCCGGCCCTAGGATGACTCGGGGATCGTGCTGGGGCAGTGCCCGCGCCAGCAGGTCGACCAGGTCGGCCTGGGGGAGTTTGCCGATAGGGTAGAGGGTCGCCGGTACACGGGAGCCGGCACTGGACTTGTCCGTCACGCGCATGTCACTCCGGTGGTGGCGCTACTCGCCGACCAGGATCGCGACCTCGTCCACGGCGGAACCGTATGTCCAGCCGGATGCGTAGATCTTGACGGCGTGGATGGCTACAGGGGTCAGGTCCTGTTCGGCAAGGAGCTCGAGTATGTCGCCAGAGTCATAGTCATACCAGACGCTCTGGGGGATGCGCTCATGGATAGCCTTCCACGAACACGCCTGGCAGAGCGGCTCGTTGTCGCCCTCCCGGAAGTAGAAGCCCTGGATCCATTCGACGACGGTGCCGTCGGCCTCGACGAACTCCACCCGGAGCATGACCGGGCACTCCGTGCCCAGCGATCCGCAGACCGGTAGCGTCTGCGTGTCGATTCGGAGGCGCGCACGTATGCGAAGCGCCGAGGCCTCGCGCACGTCTTGGTTGATCTCCTGACGTATGCCCACCTCGGCCCAGCTCTGACCGGCTCGCGAGAAGTACACCAGCTGACTGTCGTCGTCCAGCCTGGACTGGCGTATGGTGCCCGGATCCTCGTCGGTGCTGGGGGCGTCCTGATAGCTGGTCCAGAAGTCACCCAGGGGGCTCTCGAAATCGCCGTTGCGGTTGCGCAAGATGTCTCGTTCGCCCACGAATATCTCGCCGAGGGCCGTATCGGTGACCCGAGTTCGCTGCAGAGGCACCAGCACAAGAGATTTGCCGGTGGCCGGGTCAGTGACCGTGGCCTGTCCAGACAGCACGGTGAGTTCGGTCGCGGCCTCACCGACAATCATATGGAAGTAGCCTTTGTCCAGGACGATGGTCCCCTGGGGCGTCTGAGCCGATAGGATCACCGGGCGCCCGTCCCCTGCGATGGAGGGCCGGATGTTGAGCGCGCGAGCCACCTCGATCACGATGTGGTGCGGAAGGCGGCTGGCCTCGAATCGGGGTGTTCGGGCGCTGCCTATGGTCAGGCGCGTTGTGTTGTAGAGCTGCGCGTTCCCGATCGGCGTCTGATCGTCATCCGGATGGTAGTAGAGCAGTAGGGCGTCGCCATCGGCGCTGAGCGAGACCAGTCCCTTGGGTGCCACTTCGATGGCCTGGTCCACCACGATGAATGTGTCACTGCCGGGGGCTTGGTAGTAGATGGTTCCTGACCTGGGCTGCAGGATGATCGTCAGCGGTCGGGTCCCGTTGAGCAGGAACCAACGGATACCCAACGGAACCCCGGTGGCCATTGCGATGCACGCGAAGAACGACAACAGGAGGACCAGCCAGGCAAGGCTTTGCGTGTTCTTGGTCATTGTGATTGTGTCACGCGGTCACTAGTAGCGGATGCGGAAGCTCTTGGTGTCTGCGAGCGGAGCTCGCCAGTCTAGGTCCAGACGCGCGACGCGTCCGTGCGTGGGGCCCCGGCGGATGGTCCGGACATAGGCATCCAGTCGTTCGCGAGTCCCCTCGGCCCACAACTCCACTGTGCCGTCATCGCGATTGCGGACCCACCCAACAACGCCGAGCCGCTGTGCGTTTACCTTGGCGAAGTAGCGGAAGCCGACGCCCTGCACCTGGCCATAGGCCGTGGCGTGGACGGCGCTGACACTGGTGGCGGAAGGTCCGTTCTGATCTGGCATGGCATCGCCGCGCTCTGCGCGGTCGCGCCATTCTAGCGGTTATTCCTGGGCCAGGCAAGCGGTGTTCGTCCCCTGAAGGGCAGCGGGTGTGCTTTTGTCAGGATGGACAAGGTCGGTATAATCGCGGCAATGGCTTCGACTAGCCCGAATGTAGCGTTCAACGCTCACCTGCTGGCCGGTGGCGCCACCTATCGAAGCGCCGGCATCTCTGTGTACATTGCCGGCCTCCTCAGGCATCTGGGGACGACGCCCGACGCACTTCGCTACCACATCCTCCTCGGCGACGGTGACTTGCCAGACGGGGTGACGCTTCCCTTCACCCGCTCCCGCTTCTCCACGCGGGACCCGCGCCGGCGCATCGTGTGGGAGCAGGTGATGCTGCCGATCGTGCTGCGGCGTCTGGGTGCGGATCTGTGTCACGGACCTGCGTTCGCCGGAGCGCTGCTGACTCGCTGCCCACAGGTGATCACGATCCACGACCTGAGCTTCCTACGCCATCCTGAGTTCTTCCGGCGAGGCAATCGGACCTATCTGTCCCTGATTAGCCGGTTGAGTTGCCGGCGCGCTGCCGGTGTGATCGCGGTCTCCGACTTCACGGCTCGGGAGGCGATGAGCCTGTTGGCGCTCCGTGAGAAACACGTCACGACGGTCTATTCGGGAGTCGCGCCCCGGTTCAGAGTCCTGCCGGAAGCCGATGTGACCCACTTCAGGAAGATCAAGGGACTGCCGGAGAGGTTCATTCTCTATCTGGGGACCCTGGAGCCGCGGAAGAACCTGGCGAGACTGGTCCGATCCTTCGCCTTGGCCAGGGATCCGGACTTGCATCTGGTCATAGCCGGCGGGCGTGGCTGGGCGTACGACGATGTGTTCGAGGAGGTCGAGCGGCAGAGCCTCGGGCAGGCTGTGCATTTCGCCGGCTACGTACCCGCCGGCGAGCAGGCTCTCTGGTATAATGCCGCGCACGCTTTCGCCTATGTGTCAACCTATGAGGGGTTCGGATTGCCGGTCCTTGAGGCCTTAGCCTGTGGTGTTCCCACGGTGACGTCGTCGACGACCTCCCTGCTGGAGGCCGGCGGCGAGTGTGTCCTGGCAGTCTCGCCAGACGACGACGCCGAGATCGCCGCGGCGCTTCGCCGCGTCACGACGGATGCCGACCTGCGGGACCGTCTCAGGACTGGGGGCCTGGCGCGGGTCGGCACCTTTTCCTGGGAGGAGACTGCGCGTCGAACGGAGGCGGTCTACCAAGCTGTCCTCAACGGGAGCCCTGCGTGACCGCGCGAAGCCGACAGGGTGAGGTTGCATGGTGGGTAATCGTCCTAGACGTGCTGATGATCAACCTGGCGATGCTGCTCGCCTACTGGTCGCGGTACAGACTTCAGTGGTTCCTCGATGTCGTCTACGACGCTCCGTTTGCCGCGTATCTGCCATTCAGCGGCATCTTCTCTGTTGGCGTGCCCCTGATTCTGCTGTCTACAGGATCCTATCACAATTGGCGCAGTCACGTCTGGGTTGACCAGGTATTCCGAGCCGTAAGCGCGGTCGGCGTGATGTTGGTCGTGGGGTTGGCTTGGTCCTTCGTGGTGCGTCCTTTGGTCTACTCTCGGCTGCTCCTCTTCGAGACTGGGATTATCATGGCCACGCTGATCTCTGTCGACCGGGCTGTCGTGCGGCTCATCTATGGGCAGTTGCGTCGGCGGGGCGTCGGCGTCAAGCGCGTGGTCATCGTTGGGGCCGGCGAGGTCGGACGCCGTGTTATGCGTACCGTGGTGGCACGGCCGAATCTCGGCTATGAGATCGTGGGCTACGTCGATGACAATCCCGACAAGGGTGAGAGTCGGATCGGACGCTTTAGGGGCTACGGGTCGGTGGACAACCTCTCTGCCGTGATCGACACCAAGGATGTGGACGAGGTTATCATCACGCTGCCGTGGAACTACCATCGCCGTATCCTGAGCGTCATGCGCACCTGCGCGCGCCGCGAGGTCAAGGCCAGGCTGGTGCCGGACCTGTTCCAGATGAGTCTGAGTCACGTGGAGGTCGGTGACTTGGGCGGCGTACCCCTTATCGAGATCAAGGAGATCGCCTTCGACTCCGTCGAGTTGACGATCAAGCGCCTCATTGACCTTGCTGTGGCAGTCGCCGGTCTTGCTGTGGCCTGGCCCTTTGTGCTCTTGGTCGCGCTGGCGATCCGACTCGACTCCCGAGGACCCGTGTTGTTTCGTCAGCTGCGCGTGGGGCAGAACGGGGAGAGGTTCTGGATATTCAAGTTCCGCACCATGAGGATGGGCGCCGAGGGTGAATTGGAGGAGCTTCGGGATCGGAACGAGGCCGATGGCCCCCTCTTCAAGATCAAGGTGGACCCCCGGGTGACGCGGGTCGGACGAGTTCTGCGGCAGACGAGTCTTGATGAGCTGCCGCAGCTCATCAACGTGTTGAGGGGTGAGATGAGCCTGGTGGGACCCCGCCCTCCAATACCCGAGGAGGTGGCCCAGTATCTGCCGTGGCACCGACGCCGGTTATCGGTGCCGCCGGGTATGACGGGTCTCTGGCAGGTCAGTGGTCGCAGTGAGCTGACATTCGACGAAATGGTGTTGCTGGATCTGTACTACATCGAGCACTGGTCGCCGTGGCTAGACGTCTCGATCTTGCTGCGGACCGTACCCACAGTTCTGGCGCGGGACGGCGCATACTGACCCATCCACATCGCCCCCGCAACGACCGTGCCGACCTCCTGGGAGACAGAGATGCCAACGTGGCAACTGACTGATTCAACGCGTCGATCGCTGCTGGATTTCACCAGACGGCTGGTCCAGACGCCTAGCCCCTCCGGCCAGGAGGCGGACGTGGCAGCGCTGGTGATGGATGAGATGCGCCGGCTCGGCTACGACCATGTGTCGATGGACAGCACAGGCAATGTCCTGGGCTGTGTGGGCGATGGAACCGGGCCGATCGTGATGCTCAACAGCCACATGGATACAGTGGAGGCCGCCGAGCCGGCCGCGTGGCGTTTCGATCCGCTGGGAGCCACCGTGCGAGACGGTCGACTCTACGGGTTGGGGGCCTGCGACATGAAGGCGGGGCTGGCCGCGTGCGTGTACGGCGCCGCCTTGCTGGCAGCCGACAGCCGCCGGCCGTCGGGCACCATTCTCGTGGCCTGCGTGGGTCTGGAGGAGCCGTCTGAGGGCACGTGCACTCGCACCCTCTTCGAGTCAAGCGATCTCTGCCCGGATTGGGTCGTTATCGCCGAGCCCTCCAATCTCGACGTCGTCAGGGCGCAACGGGGCCACCTGGAGATGCGGCTGACCGTCCACGGGGCGTCCGCCCACTCGTCCACGCCTGAGCTGGGCGACAATGCGATCTACGCTGCTTCACGTGTGATCTTCGGGCTGGAAATCCTGGCAGACCAGCTTATGGTCGACCCCTTCTTGGGTCCGGGCGTTATGGCGGTGACCGACATCGCGTCCCACGCGGTGAGCCGCAATGCAGTTCCAGATAGATGCGAGCTCTTCCTGGACCGGCGCCTGACCGTCGGCGAGACAGAGGCCGCGGCGCTGCTCGAAGTGCAACGAATCATCGCGCGCGAGGGCGTGCGGGCACAGGTTGCCGTCGTCGAGGACGTCGTGACCACACATACCGGCGTGCGGTTGAATGCCAGGCGGGCTTCGCTGCCGTGGGTGTTGGATGAGAGACATCCGCTTGTGCAGCAGATGGTACAGTCGGCCCGCTCGATCGGTCTGCGGCCAGCTGTGACGCGGTGGCCCTTTGCTACCGAGGGCGCCTTCACCGCCGCAGTGGCTGGGGTGCCAACGGTGGGTTTCGGCCCCGGAGATCCTGAGCAGCTGCACCGGCCGAACGAGTCCGTGGAGGTTGCGCAGATCTACGATGCGGCGCTGGCCTACGCAGCGCTGGCTCATGTACTGGTGGGTGCATCGTGAGGGCTGGGCTCCACATCGCGACGGAGATAGCCAGAGCTGTGGACGACGGGCGTCCCGTCGTAGCGCTCGAGTCTGCCTTGATCACCCACGGCTTCGCCTACCCGGCGAACCTGGAGACGACGTTCCGTATGATGGAGGCCGTGCGTGCCCAGGGCGCCCTGCCTGCAGTGGTTGGTGTCTGGCACGGTACACCCACCCTTGGTCTCAGCGACGACCAGATTGGGGTGTTGGCAGCCGATCCCACAGCTCACAAGGTGAGCGTTCGAGACCTGGGCCTGACCGGCCTACGGGCCGGGCACGGTGGCACTACGGTGGCTTCCACCTCAGTGCTGGCGGCACGCGCGGGTATTCGGGTCTTTGCGACGGGTGGCATTGGCGGCGTTCACCGCGGACATCCTGAGGATGTCTCGGCAGACCTCCCCACGCTGGCGAGTACGCCGATAGTGGTGGTTTGTGCCGGTGCCAAGTCGATCCTGGACCTTCCCCGCACCCTCGAATACCTCGAGACCGCAGGTGTCCCTGTCGTGGGGTGGCGGACCGATGAGTTCCCGGCCTTCTACAGCCGCACGTCCGGCCTCGCTGTGGACGCCAGAGCTGAGAGTCCTGACGATGTGGCATCGATCGTTCGTGCTCAGCGCTCCCTAGGACTGCGCCAGGCGGTGCTACTGACGGTGCCTGTCCCGGACGGAGACGGGGTACCAGCTGTGGAGGTCAAGCCCCTGATTGAACAGGCTGTGACTGAGGCTGACGCCCAAGGTGTGACCGGCAAGGAGCTGACCCCCTACATCCTGGCAAGGCTGGTCTCACTCTCGCACGAACGCACGCTGCGCGCGAATCAGAGCCTATTGGTCAACAACGCGATAGTCGCCGGGCAGATCGCGTGCGCCCTGGCGGCGACCGCGCCTCCAGCCCCCACGCCGCAGCGATAGGGATCGCGGTCGCTATGGATGCCGGCGTGGGGGCTGGTCGAGGCTTCATGCAGGCCGGCGCGCTCCACTACTTCCGCCTGCCCCATCCCGATCTCTGGAGCGCGGCGCTTGCGCGCATACGTGTGTCCGGGCTGAACACTGTTGTTCTGCCGGTCCCGTGGAGCTACCATTGCCCTGCGCCTGGATTCGTGGACTTTACCGGGCCGCGCGACCTGCCGCATCTCCTTGACCGGATCGACGCGGCTGGGCTATGGCTGGTGGCGAGCCTGGGGCCGTGGTTGGGGCTGGGTCTGGACAGTGGCGGGCTACCCCCCCTGGCTGTCGCGATCGTCCTTCGACGCAGCCACAACACTGTCGCACCTGGCTGAGTGGTGGACGCGTCTCCTTCCCCACTTCGTGGGCTGCAGCGTCTTGTCAGCCTTCATGCTGGACTCCGCATACGGCGCGCTAGGAGGCCGGCCTCGTCTGGAGCTAGATGACCTGGTACCGCTGATCGAACGGAACGTGCCTGGCGTGCCTCTGTACGTACGCGCGCAGAGCCCCGGACCGGCCGGCGGCCATCATCACTTCGTCCACACAGCCACGGGCAGGCGGCTACGCATCCTGGAGACCGCGGGGCCCGACAGCGGTCGCGGCGTTGCGGCCCGGGGTGGGGCACCGAGAACGCTGGTTGAGGACCGCACGACCGAGATGTTGTTAGCGCACGGTGACGGTACTCAGGGGTATGTGCTGAATCCCGCCCACGAGGGTGTGAACTGGGGATGCTGGTCGGCGCTGGAATCGCCTACGCGCCACGCTGAAGGTGCGCCGCTGGGCAGGCTATCACAGCCGGATGGGGCGTTCCACAGCACTCGCCGGGTGGCCATGGCGCTGGAGACCGCAGGCCCTGTGAACCTGGCTTCTGGGGGGTCTGAGCAACCGCGGGGCGGCCCTGCGAGTCAGCCGGGCGAGCATTCGTCGAGTGAGTCGCGCTTCTCTATCCGTGGCGCCACTGTCACAACTCGCGCAATGGCGGCGGTGCTCCGAACCACGGTGGCTGGCCGCTCGCTGGTGGTCTTGGTCAACGAAGGTGGGGGGCAAGTTTCAGTGTCGGGCGCGATCGGCGTGCGACACCAGCGTGGGGCCCTGCGTGTCGAGCGCTCGCTTGAGGGTATGGCGGTGCACTTCGGCCCAGGCAAGCTCGCCAGTGCTGTTCTGGAGCTGCCTGATCGCCAGGCTCTGCAGTTGCTGGCGCTTGATCTGCGGCTAGCGGGCCGAGTCTGGCCTCTTGACGCCCAGTGGCGCCCGAGCCCGGTACCGCCCGCCGAGTGGACGCCACCTGATGACGATCCGGCACGGGGCTTGGTCATCGGGCCGGATCTGGTGATCCCGCAACGTGACGGCGGGTTCCGGCTCTGGGCCGGCGGGAAGGGATTTGGTTATCGTTGGGGACCGTGGCAAGGCAGCGATCCCGATACCTGGTTGGCGCCCTTCACCTGGGCGGCCGCGAGCGGGGTCCGGCTGCCCTCTCTGGTGTGGGCATCGCGGCCCGGTTCTCCGGAGGCTCGAGGAGACTACGACGATGGTGCGTGGCGCACGGCCGGTTCCGGATCGCCGCCGCCGACGGAGGCGCTTGGGCTGGACCAGGGATTCATCTGGTACCGGGGTCACTTCGACGGCATGTCTGACTCGGTGACGCTGGCGTGTCGCCACGCGTGCGACGTCTTCCTCAATGGCGATCACGTCGCGTCGCTGAGCCCTCCGCCCGACCACGGGGTCGTGGCGGCCAAGAAACTGCCTCTCCCACGACGCCTGATGCGAGATCACAACGTGCTCGCCCTGCTGGCGGAACACCGCGGGCGGCGCGAGTCAGGGTGGGGTGCGGACGGACCGCATGGTGTCACGAAGTGTGAGTTGGGGACCGGCTCTCTTCTGCGCTGGCGCGTGCGGGCCGGGCTTGTCGGTCAGCGTACGCGCCAGGGCTTCTCCGGCTATGCTAGCTGGTCGACGATCCCGGTTCCTGCACCAGGCGCCGGCGACACGAGCTGGGCCGTCACATGGCACCGTGCGGCGTTCGATTTGGCGATGGATGACGACCAGGAAGCCGATGTGTGTCTACACTTCGACCAGACCCCAACTCGCAACTATATCTATCTCAACGGGCACCTGATTGGGCGGATGATCTACCCACGCGCCGAGCAGCGTCGCTTCTGGCTTCCCACCGGCTTGCTGCTTCGCAGCGAGGAGAACGAGCTGCTCGTGGCGCAGTGGACGCGTGGTGGCGCTCCGGGCATCGGGCACGCCATTCTCACGGCCGGCAACGTCGCCAAATGGCACAGGGTATCGCCCAGCTAGGCCAAGGCCCTGCGGGCTATGCGGGCTAGCCTGTGAAGAGATCGGTGCTGAGGTAGCGTTCGCCTGTGTCTGGCAACAGCGTCACCACGCTGCGATCCCTACCTAGTCTCCGAGCGACGATCAGCGCGGCGTGAGCCGCGGCGCCCGATGAGATGCCTACGAGCAGGCCCTCTTCACGGGCCAGACGCCGTGCCATCTGTGTGGCATCGTCCCCACTGACGGAGATCACCTCGTCTATCACCCCGATGTCCAATACCGCGGGTTTGAAGCCAGCACCGATCCCCTGGATCCGATGCTTGCCCTTCCGGCCCTCGCTCAGCAGAGGCGACTCAGCAGGCTCTACTGCGATGACCCTCGTGTCGGGAAGGACCTCGGACAGGTAGCGCCCAACGCCTGTTAGCGTTCCTCCGGTGCCGACCCCGGCGACAAACGCATCGATGTCGGGCACCTGTGCTGCGATTTCCGGGCCTGTGGTGCGGTAGTGGACGTCCGGATTGGCCGGGTTAGCGAACTGGTTGGGCATGAAGGCGCCAGGGTTGCCGGCGACGATCTGCTCCGCTCGTGCGATGGATCCCGGTATCCCCTCGCTCCCTGGGGTCAGGACGACATCGGCGCCGTATGCCACAAAGAGCATCCGTCGTTCTACACTCAGCGTGTCGGGCATCACGAGGATGACCCTGTACCCTCGATGGGCAGCGACCATCGCCAGCCCGATGCCGGTGTTGCCGCTGGTCGGTTCAACGATCAGCCCGCCAGGTTCCAGCCGTCCGTCGCGCTCGGCCGCCTCGATCATAGCAAGCGCGATGCGCTCCTTGACGCAGCCTGCGGGGTTCTGCCTTTCGAGCTTTGCCCACACAGCCGCGGCCCCGGTCGGCGCCACTCTCGACAGCTTCACCACTGGCGTGCGCCCGATGAGGTCGATGACACTCTCCACCACGGGACCCGGGTAGCCACGCATCTCTAGATCCATTGCCCTGCTCCTTGCTCTGTGACCAGTTCTCCCTCATCCACACCATCCGGTACCGGAAGGCCCGCCAACTGCGATTCCAGGTGCGTGATGCGATTCTCCAACCTGGCAAGTGTGTCGGCAAGCACATCAGGAAGCTGCTCGTGGTGCAGGTCCGGTCTGCGCCTGCATCGCACGCCGTTCAGCCTGACAACGCGCGCCGGCACGCCCACGACGGTGGCGTACGCCGGCACGGGTTTGACAACCACGGCCCCTGACCCTACACGACTGTTTTCCCCGATCTCGATGGGCCCAAGGACTACGGCGTTGGAGCCCACGACCACGCCATTTCCCAGCGTGGGATGTCGCTTGGTGCGCTCCAAAGAGACGCCACCGAGGACCACGCCCTTGTAGAGCAGGACGTCGTCTCCTATCTCAGCGGTTTCGCCGACGACGACGCCCATGCCGTGGTCAATGAAGAACCTGCGGCCGATCCTCGCTCCCGGGTGAATCTCGATGCCGGTCAGACCTCGACCGATGTGCGAGAGGATTCTTGCCGGCAGACGCAGGCCGGCCAACCACACACGGTGGGCCACCCGGTGGATCCAGAGGGCGTGGAGGCCAGGATAGCTGGTGAGAACCTCGAGTACACTGCGCGCAGCAGGGTCCTTGTTGAAGACGGTCTGGACATCTTCCTGTAGCCGCTGCCAGATGGTCGGGTCGGCAAAGACTCGCTCGTTGTCGGGCAGGCAGTCGCACGTGTCGCACGATCCCCCGCACTCGCGACACCGCTCGCTGATCCTTCGAAGCCCCTGGTCCGGTGACATAAGTCCTCCTCGTCGCGTGCATCGCGCGGTAAACGCGACTTCTATCTTCTAAATCGTACCCGAAATCGTCCCCCTGGTCAATGGCCACCGATCGCGTGGCCCCTACGATTTGCCTATCAACGCAAGTTGAGTATCATGGAAGTGTGCCGCTCTCACACGTGAGCGCGGTGGCGGGCACTGACCGGCTCGGCCACATTTGTGCGCAGGACGTTTCCGAGCTAAGCTTCGCTCAACAGGCCATCATCGGTGGGACACTTCTATGGCGATTGATCAATTGCGCGGTCCAGGCCCGTTCTCCCTGGAGATCCCCATTCTGGTGCCGAGCATCCTGCTCCTGCTCGCGTACCTCGCCCTCTTTGCCTGGATCATCTGGCAGGATCGCGGCCGATTCAGATCCCTCAGTCGCGGCTCTTGGATCGCTCTGGGCGTCTGCCTAGCGCTGATCCCGCCCTTCCATAGCCTGTTGACCGTATCGTTCTCCGAACGTGTCTTTGTGCCTCCCGGACCGGTCAATATCCTTCCGTTCTCATCGACGATTTCGCTGCCGGGTATCGCGCTCATCGCGGTCGTCGCATATGTCTTTGGTCCAGGACCCGGTCTGCTTGCGGGTCTGGTGGGCGGCGTCACGTGGGCGTGGTACACACCGCTTATCCTGACGGATGTGTTCGCGCTGGCGACGTGGGGTCTCCTTCTGGGTGCGTTCCTCCATCAACACTACCGCGGCGATGTGTTCCTGATCGTCCGCCAGCCCTTGGCGGCAGGACCCCTCGCGTCGCTGGCGACGGTGCTGCTGCTCTCCCTCAGCAGACTCGCTGCAAGTCGGCTGGAGGGTGGCCTGCACATCCTCGACTTTGTGGTGGTCCTGTGGCGCAACGAACTCCCCCTGTGGTTGCTGGTAGGCGCAGGGCTCGGGGCTCTGATGCAACTGGCCGGACTCAACAGCAACTGGCGCCTTCCCCAGCGCGGTGACAGACCTTCGTTCTACAGCCGATCCATCCGCGTGCAGTTCGTCGTGCTAATGGTCCCCGTGATCCTGGTCAGCGTGCTCTTCTCTGTGCTCGCCGTCACGAACCGTAGTGTGACGCTTGCGCGTGAGCAATCACTGCTCGAGATGCAGCGCAGTGCCGAGACGGCTACCAAGAGCATACAGCAGTTCTACACGACAGGTCGGACGCTCATCAGTGCCTTCTCCACCGAACCGCAACTGCTGTCCAAGGACCCCAGACTTCAGACGGAGACCCTGAACATCGCATTGCGCGTGGTCCCCTTCTTCCAGCAGCTCCTACTGGTGCAGGAGCGCGAGGGCGAGTTCGTCGTCATCGCCGCCACGCCGGTGGCTCCCGGCGATGCATCCCTGACGCCGGAGGAGAGAACCGAGCTCGAGACCCTGCGAATGTTGGGGGTGGGGATCAAGGAGACCCGCGTGATGGAGCTCCCCCTCAATACCGAGCTCAGGGCGAACGGGTACAGCGTGGTTGGCTTGGTGGACCCCGAGGGCACGGGCACCGCCACCGGTACCTACCTGATAGGTCGGGCGCTGTTCGACGTGCATCCGGAAATCCAAGCTGCCTTGCTCTCCTTGCAGAAGAGCCACCGGATCGAAAGCGAGGACGCGACTGCGGGGTACGAAGACGTCGTATACGAGTACACAGGTTTCGTGGTCGACGAGTATGACTGGGTGGTGGCACATCCGGATGCCGGCCAGATACGCACCGTGCGCGTCATCGATGATAGCGGCGCCCCCGGCGAGGACGACAACCGCAGTCGTTCTCTCGTCGAGACGCTCACGCCCGAAGGCGAGCACATTCTCGCCTACGTGCATCATCTCGATGCGATTCCCTTGAGGGTGGTGCTGGAGTTGCCATACGTGACTGTTCTGGAGACCGCGCGGAAGACGGCCGGGCCGCTGCTTGTCGTCCAGCTGATCTTCGGTCTTCTGATGGGTGCCGCGATCCCGATCCTTGCGTCGCGGATCACCGGGCCACTCAATTCGCTCGCCCAGGCAGCGAACCGGATGGCACAGGGGAATCTGCAGGGCAGAATCGAGATGGATGGCGACGATGAGGTTGCCCAGCTTGGCGCGACCTTCGAGCAGATGCGGCTTCGTCTCCAGGAGCGTCTCAACGACCTATCGCTGTTGCTCGGTATCGCTCAGAAGGTCTCGGCCACGCTTGACCTTGAGCGGGGCATCGTGCCGATCCTCGAAGGTGCGCTGGAGGAAGCGTCGGGCACCGTGGCGCGCTTCATCCATTTGCGTGACGGGGGGAAGCAGCCCCGCGTCTATTCCGTGGGTGAGGCTGGCGTTGACCTAGGCGAGTTGGATCGCGCGCTGGTCGGCACGCTGCTGCAGCGTGAGGAGCCGTTGGTGATTCCGGACATTCGCCGTGCACAGCACAGGATCGATGTCGCAGAGGCCTTTGTGGGTGTGGCTGCCTTCCCCGTGCGCTATCAGGACCAGACTGCTGCCGTGCTGTGGGTAGGAACGCAGCACGCTGACATCTTCGATGCGGCGCGCGTCACATTCCTGTCCACGTTGGCCAGCCAAGCCGCCGTGCTGATCGAGAACGCGCGGCTCTTCCGCACCGCCGAGGGCGGGCGACAACGACTCCACACGATCCTCTCGAGCACCCGCGACGCTATCCTAGTCGTGGACGCTGACGGCAGACTGCAGATGCTGAATCCTGCTGCGGAGCGGCTGCTGAGTCTCGACCGCGCGGTGACGGGACGCCCGATTTCGGACATCGAATTGCCCCAGCCACTGACCGACGCTCTGGTGGAGCAGACCCTGACGCTGAGGCGAATGCGACGGTACCAGATGGCGATGCCCAAGAGTATGCGATCCGCTATAGAGGCTACCCCCGACGATGAACCCCTGCCCTCGGTCGAGGTGCCCTTCGAGGATGGTCGGACCTTCTACGCCAGCGTCGCCCCGGTCACGAGCAACGAGGGCCTCACGCTGGGTGTCGTCGTGGTTATGCGGGACGTGACGCACTTCAAGGAACTCGACGCTCTCAAGTCCGATTTCGTGGCAACCGTGTCACATGACCTGCGTGCGCCGCTCACCTTTATGCGCGGATACACGACGATGCTGTCGATGGTGGGGGAGCTCAACGATCGGCAACGTGACTATATGCAGCGTATCCTCGAGGGGATCGAGCAGATGAACGGCCTGGTGGGTGACCTGCTGGATCTGCGGCGGGTCGAGGCTGGCGTCGGCATTCGCAAGGAGCCCTGCAGACTGGGGCTTGTCATGGTGGAGGCCGTTGAGGCCATGCGCGCCCGAGCCAATGCCAAGGGCGTGACCCTGAAGCTGCAGCCTTCTGAGGGCTCGCCGACCGTGGTGGGAGACCGCACGCTGTTGCGACAGTCCATCAGCAATCTGGTCGACAACGCCGTCAAGTACACGCCATCGGGCGGTGAGGTCGATGTCGGACTGGAGACGACGGTCGACACGGCCACCATCCGGGTGCGGGACACGGGCATCGGCATCTCGCCCGCAGACCAAGAGCGGCTCTTCGAGAAGTTCTACCGGGTGAAACGGCGGGAAACCGGCAACGTGCAGGGGACGGGGTTGGGTCTGGCCCTGGTGAAGTCCATCATCGAGCGCCACGGTGGACGCGTGTGGGTCGAAAGTGTGCTTAACGAAGGTAGTACCTTCTACATCCAATTGCCATTCCCGCCCGACGAGGCAACCTAGCCTCGCGGCGCGCATGCGTCAGGGCCGGCAGGTGCCGCAGGGCTGAAGCCCGCGGGCGAGCGCAGCCTCCCTGGAGTCGAACGTCAAGCGATTCCCATCCAGTATCCGAGTGACCCAACGACACGTCGGCACGTGGAACCGGTCCCGGTCAGAGCTGGCGACGAAAGCGGGGGCCGCCCCTGGCGCGGCACGCTCCGGAGGAGGTATTGGGATCGGCGTGGAAACCGCGAGGCTCACGTAGCCGCGTTTCTCCTTGGGAGCCCGTTGGTCCTTCTGCGACTTCCTCCGCGCCTTCACCAGGTACTTGCTGAGGTAGAAGCACACGGCCGGGACGAGAACGGCCGTGCCGAGCAACGACAGGCCCAGTGTCCTCAAGCCTCTGGCGTGCGATGTCGTCTCCGCTGATTCTGCGTCCCCTTCTGTTCGCATAGGGTCTCCTTGTCAGGTTCCGGCACCGATGACGCTGTGATATTACACCTAGCGACGGAAATGGGAAATGCGCCCCTTGAGATCGACCGCTTGCTTGTCTGTGTGTTAGCCATATACTAGAGGTAAGCTGACGCCACCCTGAGGACTCTTCGATGACTTCTACAGCTGGATTGACCGATCGTGCCCACCTCGCGAACCTCCGTCGGCTCCTCGCCCAGCGATTCAGCCTCAGTGAACTGCGTACCCTCGCGTTTGACCTCGGCATAGAGGTAGACTCCCTCTCCGGCCAGGCGCCGTCTGATGTCGCCAGAGAGCTTGTTGACCATCTGTCCCGACGGCGTCGGATTGAGGAGTTGGTCGCCTATCTGAGGGAAACCCGCGGCGACATTGACCTTGCGCTGCCGGCAGCGGACAGGACTGCACGCGATACCGGCCATCCGAGTCGTCCTGATGCGTCCCCAGAAACGGGTGTTCACACGGTCTGGTCAACCGAGCTGCCTGGTCAGGTCGTGGCCGCGGCGACGGTCCTCGACGATCTGTGTATGGTAGCTTACCAGAGCTCGGGTCCCGGCGTGCAGGGTGGCGTCCTGCGCGCGCTGGATCTCAACACGGGCGGTGTTGTCTGGGATCGGGCCTTCCCTGGATCTGTGGTCGTTGGCCCGGTCGAGGTCGCGCCCGGCTGTGTGCTTCTCAGCCTGCCGAGCCTTGGGCCCGCGTGTGGCGATAGCGCCGTGATCGCCGTCGAGCCCAGCGGCCGTGTGCTTTGGCGGACCGAGGTGGAAGTCCAGCAGATCTCGGCACCCTGTGTATGCGGCGACTTGGCTGCGGTGACCGGGAACGGCAGGCGCGTGCTCCTGTTGGACACGGGCACGGGCGATGTTGTGGCGGACGTGATGGCTCCGGTCCAGGTGGCCGCCACGCCTCCTGCGTGTGACGGCGAGCTGACCTTTGTGCCATGCCGCGTGCCCACGCTTCTGGCGATAGGTCGCGACGGTGAGATCCGTTGGCGGTTTGACGTGGATGGTGTTCTGTCGAGCGTCCAGCTCGATCAGAGGCCGTTGGTATCGGGGGACTTCGTCGTCGCGGTACTGAGCTCGGGTTCTGTGCTGGCGCTCGACCGGGCGACTGGGAAGCTCGCGTGGGAGACGCAGGTGGGGCTGCGAGGCAAGCGGCTGACCAGTCCTGTATCGGACGGCAAGCGTGTGTTTGTCGGTGGGCGTGACGGCGTCTACGCGCTGAGCCTGACTGACGGGGCCCCCCTTTGGGCGTTCAGGACGGGCGCCCACGTCACGGCGCCTCCCGCGCTGGGCGGAGACTTGCTGTGCATCGCCGGCAGCGACAGGCATCTGTACGGGGTCGACCGCTATCGGGGAGGGCTTCAGTGGGAGGTTACCGTTGACCAGGAGATCAAGGTCGGTCCCAGGCTGGCTGTGGCGGCCGATGTCGGTCCTCTGGTCATCGCGCCGGACTGCGCGGGCCGGGTCGTCGCACGCGCCTACCCCGTGCCCGCGGACAGGCACGAAGCAGCCGGCAGATGGGCTCTAGCAGCCCGAACACGTCAGTCAGCCGGGGAGCTAGCGCGAGCCGCGGAGGACTGGGTCCGCCACGCAGAGGCACTGACCGGGTCTGAGCGGATGGTCGACCAACAGGCGGAGGCCTGGGGCAAGGCTGCGCAGCTCTTCGAGGCGTTGGGCCGGCAGGACAGGGCGGACGCCGCAAGCCGCAAGTATGCTCAGTGCTTGGCACTGCCCCTGGTCACGTTGGAGATACTGCACGATGGCCTCACCGTGGACGCCTGGTCAACGCTGCAGCTCACGCTGCGGAACGACGGCTATGGACTTGCGCGAGATGTCGTCGTGCGTGCTGCGGGTGATACATTCGAGGGTCAGATCGCGGCATCCCGGAGGGTGCCTGCGATCCCGCTAGGGGAATCGCTCGCGCTTGAGCTGACCGTCAAGCCCACCGAACACGGTGACAGTGTTCCGCTCCAAGTTCAGCTCTCCTATCAGGACGACAATGGTGAGCCGCATCGACGCGATGAGCTGCTCAAGGTCAGTGTCAGCCCAGATGCCGTATCGGCCGCTGCAGCTCGGCTGCTGATACCCGCGGTAGGTCCCGTCAGGTGGGTCGCAGGCGAGGGCAGGGCGATACCTGTCGACATTGAGATTCGGGTGCGCCGAGGTAGGCGCGACTACGACGTCGAGCTGACGCTCAACGGAGAGCAAGTCTTTGGGGGAGGGCGTCTGCCGAGAGCGGTGCTCTCCTGGGAGCGCACCCGTGATGTGAGCCAGGACGGCCAGTATCTGCTCTCGGTGCTGCTGCACGATCGTGCGGTAGCCAAGGGATGGAACGTCGCGCGGGGACAGGCCGAGGAGCGCGGGGTGCCCCGCAGGATTCGTCTGCGGATTGACGATGACGCTGCGGAGCTGCACCGGCTGCCGTGGGAGCTGATGGTCGACGAAGGCGTGATGATGGCGGCGTCGGAGAAGACGCCATTCTCCCGCTATCTGCCCAGCGACAGACCGTGGGGGGCCGCCGTAGATGGGCGCCCGCTTCGTGTGTTGGCGGCAATCGCCAGCCCGGCTGACGTGACGTCGAGGTATGGTCTGCCTCCCCTAGATGTGGCGCTGGAGCGCTTTCTGTTGGCTCGAGCTTTCTCGCAGATTGATACGTCGAGGGTGGTGTTGACATTCCTGAAGCCGCCCATAACCCTGGAGCGCCTGAGTCGGACGATGCTCGAGGGCTACGATCTGCTGCACTACATCGGCCACGGTCGCCTCAACCCGCGGTACCAGCGGGTGGATTTGTTGATGGAGGACGCCCAGGGCAACAGCCGGACCATCGGCGATCGCCTCTTCTCCGGGATGCTGGCCAGACAGGGGGTGCAACCTCAGCTGGTCTTCCTGTCAGTCTGCCAGAGCGCGGGCGCCCCGGAGGGAGAGGTCATGGAGAGCCTGGTGCCGCAGCTGGTCCGTATTGGCATACCCGCCGTCGTGGCCATGCGTGGCAGACTCCCGGTGCGCACCGCTCAATCGCTCACGCAGAGCTTCTATCGCGGCCTCGTGTCACACGGTCACGTCGACCTTGCGCTCAACCAGGCCCGAGCTGCCGTCCTGGCAGCCCAGCTCCCGGAAGTGACGGCGCCGGTGCTCTTCATGCACCTCGCCTCCGGCCGACTCTGGTCGCCGTCGGCGCCCTCGCCATGACCCGACCGCCGAAGGCTTGACAGCCAACCGCGTGCTTGGCGACTTGCCCGGGCGTGCCACCCTGACCCAGGTGCCGGCCCCGCCTATCACGATCGCTCGAGCTCTACCTCGGTTGCCTAGCGCGGGCCCTATGCTAGAATCTCTGACGCTCGCGCCAGCGACGACCCACGTTCCACTTCCTCCCTCGGTATCGATAGCTTTGGGAGATGTTGTGTACGGGACGCCGGCCAGAGCAAACACGTGCGCTCGTCTGGCAGCCCTCAGGGGGCCGCCGAGCCATCACATCGGAGGTGTAAATGAGTGACGAATACGAGCCCAGCGAGGTCGTGGAGTCGGATCCCGAGCCGGAGGCAATGCCGGCTGACCCAGAGGCGCAGGCCTCGGTCGAGACCGCCCCACCGGTCGACGAGACTGTAGTAGCGGAAGCAGTCGAAATGGGTGCCGAGTCAACGCCCAATGCACCGTCGCCAACGGATGCGGACGATTCCGCGCCGCCACCGGCCGACGAAGCCGTCGTGGAGCCCGAGACGCAGGTCGTGGACGACGCAGTACCCGCGGTCACGGGTGCGACAAGCACCGTCGTGAGTATCGCTGACCTCGAATCGTCGCCAACCAAGGCTGCTCGATCGGGCCCGAACTTAACCGCCCTGGGGTCCGTTCTGGCGGGACGTGGATGGATCGTGGGCGCCGTGCTGGCTGTGCTGGTGATCATCTTCCTGTTCCTGCCCCCCATCTCGCTGGGGCAGAGGATAGCCGGCGGTCGTGGCTACACTGTTCTGGACGGTGACACGACGTCTGTCGAGCATCCGGACGGTCTCGTCGTGTCGCGAGCGGACGACGCTTCGGGTAAGTTGAGGGTCAAGCTGTCGAGCGTGCCGCGTGCCGACTTCGTGAGCGGCGAGGTGGAGGACGATCTGGCCGCCGCCCTGGAGGCACTCCCGGCAGGCCTGACGCCGAAGAGCCCGTACTACGCCATCGACGTGAAGTCGAAGGATCCTGTTGCGGGCCGGTTGCGTGTCGTGATCCCCAATGAGGCTGAGCCTTGGGAAACCCTGGACCTTTACGCGTGGAACCCGGATGAAGGCGTATGGTCGTGGCTGCCTGCTCAGCTCGATCGGACCTCCGAGATGCTGGCCGCCGACGTCGCGTCGCTGCCCGCAGGTCTGGTCGCGGTTCAGAACGAGGGCGCGGCGCCCAAGGTCTTGGCAGAGGTGGAAACCTGGCCCGCTGATGTGGCTGCGGCGGGAGTGGATGGTGCATCCGTGGCAGGCATGCTTATCGGAACCATGGGTGGGACGACTGGGTATGCAGATCAACTGCCTGCCGCCGATGGTGCCGGCCTCGTGCCGACCGTCCGCAACTGGGTGCCGGATCGGCCAGAGAACTGGGCGCTCGTCAGTGATATGCTGAAGGTCGAGGCCGACCGGACAGCACACGTTGCCAACCTGCTGTCCGTCGCTCAGGCGGGTGGCTACCCTGGTCTGGTCGTGGACTACCGGTCTGTGCAGGCTCAGGACAAGGCGCTGTTCTCCCAGTTCGTTGCGGAGCTTGCGGCCGCCCTGCACGGCCAGGACCTCTGGCTCGGGTTGGTGGTGGACTCACCGGAGATCTCCCAGTCGGGTGGTTGGGTGACCGGGGGATACGACCTCCAGGCGCTGGGGGCCGAAGTCGACCAGCTCCGAGTTTCGATGCCCGTTGATCCAGCTGCCTACGCGCCTGGCGGTGAGGCTGAGGCGCTGATCCAGTGGGCGGCGACGCAGGTTGCTCGAACCAAGCTGATGCCCGTCTACTCCACGCTCAGCACCGATGGGCAACAGCCAACGGCGCTGGCAGCGGTTCTGGCATCGCTGGGTCAGATCAGTGTCGCGGAGCCGGTGACAGAGAGCGTCGTACCCGGCACTAGCGTCAACCTGAGCTTGGGACAGATCGGTGTTCTTGAGGACGCCGCCACACGGGCGACCAGTGTGTCGGTGGGCGACGGGACCTACTGGCTGGGCACGCCCCAGTGGCTTCGCAGCCGGCTGGACCTTGCCTCGCGGTACCGCCTCGGTGGTGTGGTCGTGCGCGACCTTTTCTCCGAAGGCAACTTGCCCGGACTCGTGCCGGCGATTGCCGACTTCAAGGCTGCGGGGGCCGGTGTCGCGGGTTCGCTGCCATCGGTTGTGTGGTCGGTCACAGACCCAGCGGGTCAGGCGAGCCAGTCGACCGGCCAATTCACCCAGCCTAGCTACGAGTGGACCGCACCGGAAGCTGAAGGCACGTATCGCATCGGCGTGACGGTGGGTGGGGTCGACAAAGGCGTGGTGGAGTTCGCCGTGGCCGCGCCCGTGGAGGTCGTCACGGATACGCTGGCGGCCGGCGAGGTGGAGGAGCCCGATGCCACCGAGGATGGCGATGTAGAGGCCGGTGATGCAGTCTCGGAGGGTGATGAGACAGATGACACGCTCCAGGCTGCCTTTGTCGCCGACGTTTCCGTGCCGGACAACACCCAGTTCGACAAGGGCGCGTCCTTCACGAAGACTTGGTCCATGAAGAACTCCGGACAGACAGACTGGCCGGAGGACACAGTCTTTGTGTTTGCCAGCGACACTCAGCTCGGTGACGCGAGCGAGGTCGAGGTCGGCGCCGTTGGGGCCGGCAAGACGGTAGACATAAGCGTTGAGATGGTGGCTCCCGATGAGGATGGCACCTACAAGAGCACCTGGCAGCTTGAGGCGGGTGATGCCGCCATCGCGGGGGGCGCAGCGTACGTGCAGATCGTGGTTGGGGAGCCGGTTGCAGCACCCCCGGCAGTCGCGGCCCCGGTCGCCACGGGCTCCTTTGAGCTGGGTGCACACATCCGCGATCTGGGCCTGCCGTATCACGACAAGATGCGCTACGCCGGGATGACCTGGATCAAGACGCAGATCTTCTTTGGGCAGGATGCCGCAGGTATGGTTGCCGCAGCGCACAACAACGGCTACAAGATCCAGCTCAGCGCCATCGGTGGTGCTGCGATGGTGAACGAGGCAGGCTACGAGGAAAAGTTCGCGGCCTGGGTTGCCACGCTGGCGGCTGCCGGCGCGGACGCAATCGAGGTGTGGAACGAGCCGAACATCGATCGCGAGTGGCAGATCGGGTTGATCAGCCCAGCGTCGTACACGAACCTGCTCTGCAAGTCGTACGCTGCCATCAAGGCAGCGAACGGGGGCACCGCGGTCATCAGCGCCGCGCCCTCACCCACCGGCTGGTTCGGTGGCTGTGGCCCGAACGGGTGTGACGACAGACCGTGGATCGAGGGTCTCTGGAACGCCGGGGCGGTCAACTGTCTCGACTATATCGGGGCCCACCACAATGCCGGGGCGACGTCACCTTCGGCCAGGATCGGCCATCCCGCCAACCCCGGCGATACGCATCACTCGTGGTTCTTCCTGCCGCAGACGGAGCTGTACTTCAATACTTTCCAGGGCACGCGGCAGCTCTTCTACACCGAGATGGGGTATGCCTCACAGGAGGGTGTGCCGACGTTCTCCGACCAGTTCGCCTGGGCGCGTGGGATCACCAACGCCCAACAGGCTGCCTGGTTGGCCGAGGCTGTGTCGCTCGGCAGCAGCACCGGGATGGTGAAGTCGATCGTGGTGTGGAATATCGACTTCGTCCGGTATGGCACTGACCCGCAGGACGGATTCGCCATCATCCGCCCGGGCGGCGGCTGCCCGGCGTGTGAGACCCTGCACAATGTGCTGGGGTCGCGCTAGGCGACAACGCAACGACCTGTGACGGCACACCGCCCGCCGGGGATTCCCCGGCGGGCGGTGTCGTCTGCGGATACCTGTTGACCTGAGGCCCCCGATCTGGGATAATGGCAGCATGTTCTACGACAGAGCGACGATACGAGTGGTGGCTGGGCACGGCGGCAAGGGCGCAGTGGCGTTCCGCCGGGAGAAATACATACCCTTTGGTGGCCCCTCCGGCGGCGATGGTGGTCGCGGCGGCGATGTTGTCCTGGTGGTGAACCGACACCTGAACACGCTCTATCACTTCGCGCACAAGAAGGAGCATGCTGCTGACGATGGGCAGCCAGGACTCATCAAGACGATGCACGGCGGCGGCGGGGACGACCTCCTTGTCCAGGTTCCACCGGGCACACTTGTGATCGATACTGAGACCGGGGCCGTTGTGGCCGACCTGATCGATGCCGACCAGCGGATGGTCGTGGCGCGTGGGGGGCGGGGAGGGCGAGGGAACGCGCGGTTCGCTACGTCCACCAACCAGGCCCCGCGTATTGCCGAACAGGGCGATCCGGGCGAGGTCCGTGACCTGCGCTTGGAGCTGAAGCTGCTGGCGGATGTTGGCCTGGTGGGGAAGCCCAATGCCGGGAAGTCGACGCTGCTGTCGGTGACGACGGCGGCCAAGCCCGAGATAGCGCCGTATCCCTTCACGACACTGCAACCCAACCTGGGCGTGGTCGCCCTAAGCGTCAACGAGACCTTTGTCATGGCAGACCTGCCAGGGCTTATCGAAGGCGCCAGCCAGGGCAAGGGGCTGGGGCACGAGTTCCTCCGGCACATCGAGCGCACCCGCGTGCTCCTACACGTTCTTGACGGCGGCGCCTTGGATCCCCTCGAGGACTTCGCCGCCATCAATGCCGAGCTCGAGGAGTTCGGCCATGGGTTGATGCGCAAGCCTCAGATCGTTGTGATTAACAAGCTCGATGTCCCCGGCGTACGCGAGATGCTCCCCGAGTTCGAGAAGGCCCTGGCCGAGATGGGCTACGAGGACGTGCTGGCTGTATCGGCGCTGACCCGCGAAAACACCCGCACGCTGCTGGGGCGAGCCTACCAGGTCGTCCAGACTGCCCCGGAGCCTGAGCTGGTGCGGCCGGCGCCGGTGCTGATCCGGCCGGCATTCGACGACGACGCCTTCACGATCGAGCGTGAAGGCGAGGATGTCTGGCGCGTGAGGTGCGGCAAGATTGAGCGCGCCGTGCAGAGGACGCGTACCGAGTTCCACGAAGCTCTGGTTCGCCTTCACGGGTACCTTGAAAGACAGGGCGTGCTAGCTGCCTTGCGTGAGGCCGGTGTACAGGAGGGCGATTCGGTGCGCATCGCCAGCTTCGAGTTCGAGTGGGTGGAGACTGAGTTCTAGCCTGCTGCTCATCATCGAGTTTCTCGATGAACTGGTCTTTGGCGTGCGGGAGGCGGCCTGGCCTCTGATCCGCGCCGATCTCGACCTGTCCTACGCCCAGGTGGGTGTCCTGCTAGGGGCACCGCGTGTGGTGTCGGGGCTGATCGAGCCGCTGCTGGGCATTCTGGGTGACACACGGCGACGACGGGCTCTGATCCTCGGTGGGGGCATTACCTTCGCACTCTCCCTGGCGGTCACCGGCCTCGGCAGGACCTACGGCGCGCTTCTCTTCAGCTTCATCCTCTTCCACCCGGCTTCCGGCGCCTTTGTCAGCCTCTCGCAGGCCAGCTTGATGGATTCGGCGCCAGAGGATCGCGAGCGGAATATGGCCCGATGGACGTTTGCCGGGTCGTTGGGCGTCGTGGCCGGGCCGATAGCGCTCGGGCTGGCTACGGCCGTGTCACTTGGGTGGCGCAGCCTTTACCTGGTTGCCGCATCCCTGGCGGTCTTGCTTGTGGTCGCGGCCCGTGCGAGCGACAGCTTGCGTGGGCCATCCGGCGAGGGGCAGAACGGAGCCCCGACCGCCTACAGCGGCCTGGCAGGGGCTGTGCGGGTTCTCAAACGAGGCGAGGTGCTGCGATGGCTGGCACTACTGCAGTTCTCCGATCTGATGCTCGATGTGCTCCTGGGATTCCTGGCGCTCTATCTGGTGGACGTCGGGCACGTGTCCTCGGCTCAGGCCGCGGTTGCTGTCGCCGCGTGGTCGGGGGCAGGTCTGGTCGGCGACTACTTGATCATCCATCTGTTGCGGATCGTCGATAGTCTCACCTATCTGCGCATCAGCGCTGCGGCGGAGCTGGTTCTCTTTGCGGGTTTCCTGCTGGTCCCCTCCTTCGTGCTGAGGGGCGTCGTGCTGGCTCTGCTGGGGCTGATGAATGCCGGGTGGTACTCGATCCTCAAGGCACGGCTCTATGGTGCGATGCCGGGACAGAGCGGTACTGCGATGGCCGTCTCAAACTTGGCCGGACTAGTCGGTGCCGCTGTTACTCTGGGGCTGGGGTGGGTGGCCCAGCGTGCCGGTCTGGGGGCCACGATGTGGGTGTTGACCGCAGGACCTCTTGCCCTGCTGGTCGGCCTGCCTGCAGGTGAGAGACGTGGAGCACAGCCTACCCCTTGAGTCGGATTCGACTACAATCCGTAGACTCTACGCCTGGGAGGGGAGATGACCAAGTCAAAGCGCGGTACCTCGAAGCCGAAGTCGCGCCCGAGCAGCAGACCAACCAAGTCCACCAGCAAGCCGAGCGAAAGCCGACCGGCGAAGTCAAGTAGCAGGCCGGCGAGCCGAGTGTCCGGAGGGACGAAGCCCCGCCGGGAGAGTCTGTCGGCCAAGGGTGACCGCCGGCCTTCGAAGTCTGGCAGCAAGGGCAGCGGAAAGGCAGGCAAGTCCAACCGCAAGGGAACCGGCGCCAGCACCGGTGGTCGCAAGTCGCGATCGTCAGCTGTGAGCCGTGTGACCTCCACGTTCACGCGGAGCGATGGGTCTCGATCGCCGTGGCCGGCCTATGTCGCTGCGGGCCTCGTGTTGGTGGCCATCGTGGTCCTGGTCGTCGTCGGACTCCGCAGAGACCGCGCGCCGGCAACCGAACTTGAGGTCTCCGAGCCAGCGGCCACAGCGACACGGGCCGAACAGCAAGAAGAGAACGATGTGATGAATGACAACCCCGAAAGGAATCCAGATATGCCCAGTGATGTCGCAGCGCGCAATGGGATGTACAGCGCGCCACCTTCGATGCAGATTGACACGAGCAAGATCTACTTCGCCACCTTTGAGACTGAGAAGGGTGACATCGTGGTGGAGCTATTCGCCGACAGGGCCCCGAAGACGGTCAACAACTTCGTCTTCCTGGCGCGTGAGGGCTTCTACGACGGTACGATGTTCCACCGAGTGATCCCCGACTTCATGGCACAAGGCGGTGATCCCTCGGGAAGCGGGACGGGCGGCCCAGGGTACAGTTTCCCGGACGAGTTTGACTCCTCGCTCAAGCACGATGGGCCCGGCGTCCTCTCGATGGCCAATGCCGGACCCAATACGAACGGCAGCCAGTTCTTCCTGACCTTCGCGGCGACGCCGTGGCTGGATGGGCGGCATACCGTCTTCGGCAAGGTTGCGGAAGGGCTTGACGTGCTCTCGTCGATCTCGATTCGTGATCCGCAGAGTTCGACGACACCCGGTGACTTGATCAACACTATCTCGATTGAGGAGAGCTCGGCGTCGCGCCTGCCCACGCCGACGCCTGAGGTGCTGGTCGAGCCTGGCACGATCGAGATGCCTGAGGACCCGATGGCGCGCAACGGCATGTATCCGGCGCGTCCGGCCATGGTTATCGACCCGGAGAAGTCCTACTCGGCGACAATCAAGACTGAGAAGGGTGACATCGTGGTCGAGCTGTTCGCGGACAAGGTCCCGAACACAGTCAACAGCTTCGTCTTCCTCGCGCAGGAGGGCTTCTACGACAACACGACCTTCCATCGCGTGATCGCGGATTTTATGGCGCAGGCCGGCGATCCGACGGGCACCGGTCGAGGCGGACCGGGCTACGAGTTCGCAGACGAGTTCGACGCGAGCCTCAAGCACGAGGGGCCTGGTGTGCTCTCCATGGCCAACGCTGGTCCAGGCACAAACGGGAGTCAGTTCTTTATCACGTTTGTCTCGACACCTTGGCTTGACGGTAAGCACTCGGTCTTTGGCAAGATTGTCGAGGGTCTCGATGTGCTGGAAGCAATCTCGATCAGGGATCCGCAGTCGGCGAGCTCTCCGGGCGATTACGTCACGACCATTGAGATCACTGTGGACTAGCGGATACTTCGTCAAGGGGACCGCGTGAGCGGACGACCCATGTGAGTCAGTGACTAGCCAGTCGATCCTCGTGCCGGGGATCGACTGGTTGGTTCTGGGGATCCTTGGCACGCACTGTGGGATGCTGTGTTGGGATGAACGGGAGCGAGCGATGAACCGACTAGGCACGAACGTCCTGGTATTGGCTGTGGTCCTACTAGTTGTATCGACAGCGTGTGGTGGCGCAGAATCGGTGACACCAACGGCTGGTGAAACGGTCACGGCGACCGACCCAACGCAAGCTGTGCCGACCGATACACCTGTGCCGGAACCGACGGCCACCGAGTCGGCGGCGACCGCCACGCCTTTGCCACCCACGGCCACAGTCACGCAGGTTGCTGCAGAGGAGCCCGCAGCACAGCAGGTGCTGGCATTGACCAGCCCAGCCTTCTCGGATGGCGACGACATCCCGTCGCTCTACACCTGCGACGGTGACAACATATCGCCGCCCCTGGCTTGGGATGGCGCGCCAGCCGATACCGAGAGCTTTGCCCTGATCTGTGACGATCCGGATGCTCCGAACGGGACCTGGGTGCACTGGGTGATCTATGGCATACCGGCTGAGTCGCGGGAGCTGGCCGAGGCGGTGCCGGCGGATGCACTGCTGGCCGAAGGCGCTGCCCAGGGACAGAACAGCTGGCCGCGGACGGGCTACGGAGGGCCATGTCCGCCGAGTGGGACGCACAGGTACTTCTTCAAGCTCTATGCGCTGGACTCGGTGCTGGACCTGGAGCCCGGGGCAGCCGACAAGGCCGCTCTGCTGGCGGCGATGGAGGGACACGTGATCGCCGAGACCGAGCTGATGGGCCGCTACGCGCGGAAGTGACCGGCGCCACCAGGACGCGAATGGGTACTCGCCTGCGCCGTGCAGACTGGCGCAGGCGAGCACGTCCGGCTATAATCCCGTCGTGAGCCGAGTCCCAGAGACCGTCTAGGAGCGCCTACCATGTCTGAGACCCGCTACTGTCGCTTCTGCGGCGCCCCTCTCCGGTCTCCGGATGTTGCATTCTGCCCCACCTGCGGTCGCGACCTCGCGCCGAGCTCCGTGGCGGCTCCCGATGGCGTGGGGCCCTGTCTGGTGCTTCGCGTGCCCGGACGGCCGCCACAGACCGTGTCTCTCGCGGGCGAGGCTGTCACGCTTGGGCGCGCCCCTGACAACGAGATCACGGTTTCGGTCCCCTATGTGTCCGCACACCACGGACGGTTTGAGCTGCGGGCCGGCG
>Ga0180435_10000747_pt1 | contig 34513 bp, 31 predicted proteins | sample SS_ome_3_FD_132467 | JGI IMG/M metagenome (GOLD analysis project Ga0180435, IMG submission 132467) | Hypersaline lake sediment archaeal communities from the Salton Sea, California, USA - SS_3_S_1 metaG | ecosystem: Environmental > Aquatic > Non-marine Saline and Alkaline > Hypersaline >... | reverse complement strand
TGCCGGGCCGTCTTTGCGAGATTCGAGAAGACTGCGATCAACTACGCGGGCATGATAAAAATGGCCTTCATCCAACGTTATCTCAAACTGCTCGCTCCATGACTTTAGAAACAGAGCCTAGTCGCAGCGCCTACTCCTCTTCCATTTCTACGTGCTTGAAGTACTCTTCCTCGTACTCATCGGACTTGAGGGCGTCGGCCAGCTTGGTGAAATAGGCGACGACGTCTTCGCTGGTCGACGCTTCCTCGGGGTTTTCGACCTTCCACTTGAGAGCCTTCAATTCGGCAAAGTGCTTTTGGGCCTGTTCCTTTTGGCCGAGCATGTGGGAGTAACTACCGAGCACGAAGATCGCTTTCGCTTTGTCGAAGCCGGGCTCGGCATCCCTTGCCAATCGCTGCGCCACCTTAATCGCTTCCTGACGAAACGACTTGCTTTGCTTTGGTTTCCCTCGTGACAAATATGCCCGCAGGCAGTAGTAGTTGAGCCAAAAGGCATCGTCGGCCTCGCGGGCCTGGTAAACTTTGGCGAGCCAATCGAGCCTCTCTTCATGGCTCTTTGGCGCCTTCTCTTTGTCGTAGCTTTTTTTGAGAAAGGCGGCGACACGCTTTTTCTCTTCGTCCGAGATGTCTAGGAAATCGGATCCAAACGCGATGTAGCCGCTTATCGGCGAAAAGCGAGTGTAGGCGCTTGCGGTGTATGGCCAGTAGACGGCATCGTACTTCGACGGCCAGTGATAGATGTAACTCCCGTAGGACATGATCTCCATCACTTGCGTCGGTTCAGAATACCGTGCCACCACGATGTGTCAAGCATCACGCCCAACATTCTTGTATCCGAAGAAGGACACGAAAAAAGCGACGAATCCGCTGTGGGAACTCGTCGCTTTGAGGTTTTTCGTTGATGAGGGCAACGGCTAAGCCGCAAGCGGCTTGGCTTAGTCCCACCACCACTTGTCGGCAGGGATGCTGCGGATGTCGATGCCGGCGCGGGTCTTGGCGACTTCGCCGTCTTCATCCGAGAGCAGGTTGCTGCCGCTGAGCGCCTGCCGCGGTTGGATGTTCACACCGCCGCCGATCGGCGTCATCAGCGTTTGACCCTTCCAGATCGCGTTGACGGCCGTTTCGACCTGTTTAGGCGTTTCGTGGACTTCGACCGGGAAAGTCTTCTCGTCGCCGAAGATCGGCATCTTCCACTCGGCCTTGGCGAAGAGGTCGCGATCCTGGATGTAGGCGGCTGCCACCGACATGTCGATCAGATTGCGAAGCTGAGCGAAGACCGGCGCCTTCTGGGCCAACGCCCCGTACTTGGCGGTGAAGCCGGTCACGAAGGCTTGGCTGGCGCGATCGACGGTCGTACCGCGGACCAAACCGCCGCCGGCCGTGACCATCTCGTCCTTGCCGATTAGCTTGACACCGTCGCCAACGAGTTCCATGGCCGTCTCGTCTTCACTAACGCGAACGCATTCGTAGTTCGGCACGAAGTACCAACGTTGCAAGGCGTTACGCGAGACGGCGGCCGGGCTGGCGCGGTCGACGTAGCTGGTGATCTTCACGGCGGGTCGCTCCAAACCGATGCCGATCAGTTTCATGCGGTAGTCGGCTTCGACCAGCACTTGGGCGAAGTGCGTTTTTGCCGGCACGCCTTTAAGCGTGACGGTTTGCATGCCGAGGCTCGTTCTGAGACCTTCGACGATGTGTTTCGTGTGCATCGGTAGGGCGCGGCCGCCGATCTGGCGAAGGAACTCCTGCATCTTGGCGAGGCCTTCCTGCGTGGGATCGATCGAGCAACTAATGACCGTGCCGCGACGACCGTCCGGCGAGTACATCCGCAGGGCGGTGACGAGGTCTTCCAATTCCAGCACGCTACGCCCCGAGACCGTGCCGACAACGCGACCTGAAAGATCGTGGAAGTAGCCTTCCGCCGGACCGGCGATCACGATGTCTTTGGTTTCGGGATAGTAGAAGACGTATTGGATGCGAGTCAGGCCCGCGAGGTACTTCATGTCGTCGGGGATGCCGCCGCCGGCCGCGATCTGTCGGGCGACCGCTGCTTCGAGTCGCGTGAGTGAAACCTTACGCAATTTGCTGGGTTTGGCGATGTCGGCTGAGAGCGACGCCTTGGCCTCTTCGAGTCGGCGCTTAGTCAACATGCCGCGGGGATCCGCGTGATACCGCATCCGCAGCACACCGCTGGTATCGATTTCAACACCACCGGGGGCGCCACCGCCGACTTGGCCTTGGGCGTTCGAACGGTTGTTGTACACAGCCAAAGTAATAAAGACTGCCGCAACAGAGAGGGCAAAGAAATAGATCAACCGAGTTTTCATAGTTGCATCCTTAATGGTGGAGCGACGGATGGACTATCCGGTACGCCCCCGCGCGTCGCATCCCAACGCGACGCCGGGGCGTTTTAGGGCGAAAGAATACCTGTTCCACTTGTTCCGTAAGTTGTGGCCTCTGTTGCCGCCGTGCGAGACAGAAGCCCCCAGCCCGCCGATGTGGAAATCAAAGGACTGCTTTCAATCCTCTATTCTACACTCCGATCTTAGTTGCCCTAATGCTGAAAATCAAGATTTTCCGGGCATTCGCGGGGGGTGGTCGCCGAATTTGGGCAACTGGTACCCCAAATCTATCAATCGACGCCCCAATTCTGGCCCGGCCCACCCGATCGAAAAGATACGGGTAATTCCGGTTTCGGGTGCAATTCTGACGCCACAACCAGCACAATCGTTCCCAGCCGAACGCCATGTGAGCGTCCCCGAGCCAGTACAGGCTCGAAGCGCAAGCAAGAGGATATGGGTTCTTCGACTCACTCGCCAGACGCTTTGAGCATGCGGATCGAAACCCGAGAGGTATGTAGACGCCCACGACTTGGCTTTCGGTTCAGTTGGGTCGTTCCAGGCACGGACCTATCAGCCGCATGGCGCTCGCGGTGTTTGTCTTCGCCGACGAGATGGATACGTGCCGGTTCAGCAATGCAGTCGCGGATGGAGATGGTGTCTTTTTGCTTTCTCCAGGAGAGGGGTCAGGTATGCCGCTGCTCGTTGCCCCTCAAGGAACGTTCATCCAAAAAGGTAGCAGCCCCGACTTGCCAAGTGAGAATGCCGTGAACAGCTCAGCCTGATTACGGTTAGGCTGGGTTGTGGAACTCCCCCCAAACTGCAAAATGTTACGGTTCAGTTCGTATCGGGGTGGTGTGTGGCGAGGTGGTTATGCCGCAACGGACGATCGTGAAGCGAAATCCCCTGTTACGAGAAAAAGGAAGTTTGCAATGGATCCGGAAAAATACCCAGAACTTGGTCTCGGCACGTTGGCTCTGCACGCCGGGCAACAGCCCGATGCAAACACGGGCAGTCGTGCCCCGGCGATCCACCAGACCACCAGCTATGTGTTCCGCGACACGCAGCACGCGGCTGATCTGTTCGCGCTGAAAGAGATGGGCTGGATCTACACGCGACTGATGAACCCCACGACCGACGTCTTCGAACAGCGGATGGCCGCGTTGGAAGGCGGTATCGGCGCGTTAGCAGTTTCCAGTGGTCAGCAGGCAATCACGGTCGCACTGCTGAACTTGGCGAAATCGGGCGAACACATCGTCTCGGCGGCGGCTTTGTACGGCGGCACGATCACGCTGCTGGCACAAACGTTCAAGCGGTTTGGTATCGACGTGTCCTTTGTCGACGCAACCAATCCCGAGAACATCAAGGCGGCGATCCAACCGAACACCAAAGCGGTTTACCTCGAATCACTTGCGAATCCAAAGAACGACGTCCTCGACTACCAAGCGATTGCCGAGGTAGCTCACGCCGCCGGCGTACCAGTTGTTTGTGACAACACCGTGCTCACCCCGCTGTGCTTGCGACCATTCGACCACGGCATCGACATCTCGATTTATAGCGCTACCAAGTTCATTGGCGGCCATGGCACCAGCATTGGCGGATGCATTGTCGACAGCGGCAATTTTGATTGGTCCAAAGAACCTGAAAAGTGGCCGCAATTCACCGAACCAGACGCCTCTTACCACGGCGCGGTCTTCCACGAAGTGGTCGGCCAGTTGTGTTACATCATCACCTGCCGCACGCATCTACTGCGCGACCTGGGCGGTTGCATGAGCCCCTTCAACGCGTTCATGTTCCTGCAAGGGTTGGAGACGCTGCATCTGCGCATGGCGCGTCACTGTGAGAACGCCCAGGCGGTCGCCGAGTTCCTCGAACGACATCCGCTGGTCAATTGGGTGAATTACCCGGGCCTGCCGTCACACCCCTGCCACGAAGCCGCCAAGAAATACTTGCCCAACGGCGCGGGTGCGATTCTTGGTTTCGGTATCAAGGGTGGTCGTGAGGCTGGCCAGAAGTTCATTGAGGCCTGCGAGGTCGCCTCGCACCTGGCGAACGTCGGCGACGCGAAAACCTTGGTCATCCATCCCGCTTCGACTACGCACAGTCAGCAGACCGAACAAGAGCTTATCGACGCCGGCGTGACCGAGGATTACGTCCGCGTGAGCGTTGGTTTGGAAGACATCAAGGACATTACTGCCGATCTCGATCAAGCATTGGCAAAATCGCAAGAGTAAATTTCGAGATTCGCATTTCGTATTTCTGGTTGATCGATATGTCGGAAGAAGACTTTTCTAGTAGTGACAGCGTACGCAGCGCAAAAGAGCTACCGTATGCGCAAACATTCAAGTTCGAAGGGCCCTTCGAGCTTGAACGTGGGGACTCATTGCCGGAAGTAACAGTCGTCTACGAGACCTACGGCGAACTCAACGAACGACGTGACAACGCGATTCTTGTTTGCCACGCATTGTCGGGAGATTCGCACGTCGCCGCACACGATGAAGACGACGACCCCGGTTGGTGGGAAGCCGTTGTAGGGCCCGGCAAACCGATCGACACAGATCGATACTTTGTTGTCTGCCCCAACGTGCTGGGCGGGTGCCGCGGGTCGACGGGGCCGAACAGCGCCAACCCCGCCAACGGCCAACCCTACGGGAGAGATTTTCCAGTCGTCACCGTGGGTGACATCGTCGGTGTGCAAGCGCGACTCGTCGATCACCTGGGCATCGATCAATTGCTGGCGGTGGTTGGTGGATCGCTCGGGGGGCAGATGACGATCCACTGGGCGACTCAGTACCCCGACCGAATTGCTGGGGCCATCGCCGTCGCTACCTCGCCACGACTGACCAGTCAGGGCCTCGCTTTCGACGTGATTGGCCGGAACGCTATCTTGCGAGATCCGAATTTCGCCAACGGGCAGTACTACGGGCAGGAGAGCCCCACGGTCGGTTTGGCGATTGCCCGCATGCTCGGGCACATCACCTACCTCTCGCGCGAGGCGATGACGCAGAAGTTCGATGCCGATCGACTGCGTGCTCGCCACGTACCGTCGGAGTTCGAAACAAAATTCTCGGTCGGTTCCTACCTTGCCTACCAAGGCGATCGGTTCGTCGAGCGTTTCGACGCCAACAGCTATCTGACGATATCGATGGCGCTCGATTTGTTCGACATGGGTGAAACCCCCGAGAAACTGGCGGAGAGCTTCGCGCCCTCGACGTGCCGTTGGCTGGTGCTGAGTTTCTCCAGCGATTGGCTCTTTCCGCCGTTTCAGTCGCAGCAAATCGTCGACGCCTTGATCGCAAACGACAAGCCGGTCAGCTACTGCAATGTACAAAGTGATTGTGGACACGACGCATTTTTGCTTGAGAACGAGATTGCGATTTATGGCGAGATGATGCGGGCGTTTCTGCTGAATCTCGAACCGTCGCCTCCGCAGTCACCTCATCCAGATTCGGTCGACCCAACCGAGTCGGTGCACGTGCTGACGAGCATCTTTCACCGTCGGCATCGTTTGGACTACCAGACAATCCTGGAACTTCTGCCGCCCGATGCGAGTGTGCTCGATCTCGGCTGTGGCAACGGCGGTCTGTCGTACCAGTTGCGACAACGCGAACACGATCGGCTGATGGGAGTGGAGCTCGACGAATGGGCGATCCTCGAGTGCATCCGCCGGGGGCTGGATGTGGTGCAGGCCGACTTGAACCAAGGACTCGACAACTTCGCCGACGGACAATTCGACTTCGTCGTCCTTTCGCGGACTCTGCAAACTGTCACGGATGTCGAACGTGTGCTCGCCGAGATGTTGCGCGTCGGCAAACGAGGGATCGTAACCTTCCCGAACTTGGGATTCCGACAGCTTCGCCGTCAATTGGCCGAAGATGGACGAGCGCCGCGCGTCGAGGCAGAGGAAGGGTTCAAGTGGTACAACACGCCGAACGTTCGCTTCTTCACCATTGCCGACTTTGACGAGTTGTGCGAAGACAAGGGCTACACGGTACACAAGCGAATCGCGCTGAACACGCAACAAGATCGCCTTATTGAAGACGATCCGAACACGAACGCCGACATCGCTATCGCTGTGCTGAGCCGTTGAGACAGATCGTACACTACAAGCTCGATGCGCAAGCGAGTGGATCGATTCCGCCAACTCACTCGCTTGCGCTTCGAGCTTGTGAGAGCCCATCGTACTTAGTCGATCGGGAAAAGCGTCGGCTGCCGATCTGCTGGGAGTTTCTCGGCTTCATCGACCGATTCCAATTCCGTCGCGATCCAATCCTCGATGACGGCAACCAGGTAGTTGATCTCTTCGTCTGTAAGACGCTGTTCCTTGGCAATGAAGTGCCATTTGGCTAGACAGCCGCGACAGCAGGTTGCCGTGGCGTGTTGCGCAATGAAGACGGGATGACCGCGCATGGGCGTTTGTTTGCCGTCGTCCGCCGGATGAGCCGGTGCGAGGCGTTCATCCACGAACTGCCGAGCATGCCGCATGACCGTGGTAAGGGAACGGTCGCGCAAGTACGCCAGTTCCTTGCCTCGCAAGTGAAACCGACTGCGAAATGTGCTTTTGGCAAGTGCGGCAAATAGTTCCGTGCGATCACGCATCGGTCCACCTCGTTGTCGCAGTAGGTAGAATGCCTGCTTGCTCGGTGGGGCTTGTCGACTTTTCCGCCGTGTATTCAAATGGCGTGCGAGCCGCATGCCGCAAACGGAAGTCCCCTGTGATCTTACCCGAAGAAAACGAACCGAAATCACGTCGGCGGATGACATTTGGCCTAGCCGGTTTGTTTCTCGTCATGTTCGTGGTCTGTGTCGCAGCCACTGGCGGTTATTATCTGGTCAAAAGTCTTCAACAGGGAGTAGAGAGCGCCCCGCTTTTCGTGATTTCCGTGACGGCAGCGCCGGGCATCATACTGGTCGTCTTCTCCGCAGTTTGGCACATGCTAGCATGGCTCTCGCGACGGCGGCAGTCCTGACTCGAACGCACTGCCAACAAAGACTTTGCACGATTCCGCACTGGTCGTCGCGGTCGCGCGAAACGCCTTTCCCCTTGGCCAGATACACCCATTCTGCTACAAGACGCGGGTTAACCTCTGTAGGTCGGCAAGGCTGCCGGCGCACGTCGCAGTTACTACGGCACGCTTGAAAAGGCCTTTGGCCTCGTTTTCACGGATGAACCGGCAATGAGAAATTTCGCTCGGGCAATTCAGCTTGCCCTGCGTTACAAGTGGATTCTCGTTGCCGCTATGGGGTGTTCCCTGGCGGTGGCGGTTCTTTGGGGTGGCAATATCGGCGCCGTTTATCCCTTCATGCAGGTTGTGCTCAAAGGGCATTCTCTGCGCGACTGGATCGACGAGGAGATCGAAACATCTAACGACCAAATTGCCAATATCGAGGCCGAACTCGCCCGGCTCGTAGAGCGACGTGATGCAGCAAGCACGGATGCCGAGGTAGATCGCCTTGGGCAAGACATTCATGTCAACGAGGGGCAACTCGAAACCGAACGGCAATCGCTCGCGCGCTCGGTCTGGCTGCAGCCGTATATCCACGCATACCTCCCCCCCGGCCCCTTCCAAACGCTCATTTTCGTCGTGGTTGCTTTGGTGATCGGCACGATTGTCAAAGACATCTTCCTGATGGGAAGCATGATCCTCGTCGAGCGAGCCGCTCAACTGACGGTCTTCGATTTGCGCAAAGAGTTCTTCCGCCGCACGCTCGCGATGGACGTTGGTAGTTTCGGCGAAGACCGAACCAGCAATTTGATTTCGCGCTTCACGCACGATATGCAAGGCGTGGCTGGCGGGTTGACCTCGCTGTTTGGCGCCGCGATTCGCGAACCGCTCAAAATGTTCGTCTGCCTGACTGGTGCGGCGCTCATCTGCTGGCGGTTGTTGATCCTGTCGCTGGTCGTCGCACCGGTCGGCATGCTGCTGGTTAATTATCTAGCCAAGTCGATCAAACGCGCCAATCGCCGCGCGATGGAAGAGATGTCGCAAATCTACCAACATCTCACTGAAACCTTCGTCGGCATCCAGGTCGTCAAGGCGTTCAACATGGAACGGCAAGAACGCGCTGAATTCCACAAGACCGGCAAAGAGTACGTCAGCAAGTCGATGCGAATCGCGTTTTACAATTCGCTGACGAAGCCCGCGACCGAGGTGATGGGCATCGGCATCATTGCCGTAGCCATGCTCTCGGGGGCGTATTTGGTGCTGCGAAACGAAACGCAACTGCTGGGGATTCCCATGTGCCCCGAGCCACCCAGCGTGCCGGCGATGATGCTGTTTTATGGGTTCCTGGTAGGCGCCGCTGATCCGCTGCGGAAGATGACCGCGGTCTTCAACCTGATTCAGCGAGGCGCTGCCGCCGCCGATCGCGTCTACGAGTTGATGGATCGCGAACCCAAGGTGCTCGACCCCGAAAACCCCAAACCGCTGCCGACCCCCTGCGGCGACATCGACTTCTACGGCGTGGAGTTCGAATACATCGAAGGCCAACCGGTGCTACAAAACGTCGGCCTCACCGTCCGCGCGGGCGAAACCGTTGCGATCGTCGGGCCAAACGGGTGCGGCAAGACGACGCTGGCGAATATGGTGCTGCGGTTTTACGACCCGACCTCCGGCAGCGTGCGAATCGGCGATGTCGACCTTCGCGACGTGCGAATCTCTGACTTGCGTCGGCGGATCGGGCTGGTCACGCAGCAGGCCCAACTGTTCGACGATTCGGCGCGGGACAATATCCGCTATGGTTCGCCGCATGCGACGGATGAAGAAGTTGAACAGGCGGCGCGAAAGGCCTACGCCCACCAGTTCATCACCGAAAAACTCGATAACGGCTACGACACGATCGTTGGCGAGTCGGGCTGTCGGCTTTCCGGCGGACAGCGCCAGCGGCTTGCTTTGGCCCGGGCGATTTTGCGCGATCCCGAGATCCTGATCCTCGACGAAGCCACCAGCCAGGTGGATATGGAGAGCGAGCATCTCATCCACCGGGCCCTCGAACGATTCACGCGCAACCGCACGGCCATCATGATCACCCACCGGCTCTCAACGCTCGAACTCGCCGATCGAGTCGTCGTGATGGAAGCCGGCCGCATTCTCGACGTCGGCACGCACGACGAACTAATCGGTCGTTGCCAAATCTACCAACGTCTCTACGAAGGCCGCTTTCGCAAGAGTGCGTAAGGCCAACCGGCGAGCGTCGAGCAACCAAACGGCGAGGTCCTGATCGCACCAGTCTCCGCCGCTGGACAAGTCGGTGACCGCGATCGATCGCCGTGGTTACTCCCCTTCAAGCAACTCAACAGCTAGGTCGTCGCCCTGCGTTTTGCACCACTCGAGAAGCTGTTGCTTGAGGGAATGTACGAGTTCGGCGTGCTGGGCGTCGACCGCTTCGGCGTGCAACGCATGCGCCATCGTCAGCGCAAGCGTCACCGCAATGGTCAGCATGGCGCTTGTGCCCATCGGCAGATTCCGTTTGAATTAGCCGGCCGCGAAGCGAGCTTCGAACGACAACTGCTCGACGAACTTGCGAGCTTCGAGGTATTGGTTCGAGGGATACTCTCTGATGTTCTCGCGGAGCGCCGCCATCAGGCCGTCGCAAGCCGCGCGAATATCACCGTATCCTCCCGAGCCGATGCTGCCGCCGGTCTCGGCCCGTTGCGAGAACAGATCGTTGAGCGGCTTGGTGAATTCGTCGTAGCGGCCATCGAGCAAAATCGCGGGCCACTCAATTCCGCCGGTGACGGGGTCCAGGTTTTCCGCTGCGATCCGGCTGGGGGCCCGCTCGCGGGCGATTCGTTCGGCGGCCTGTTGCGTGATTCGCTCACCGGCTTCCTGTTGGCGGTATGCGGTGTTCATCTTCCGCATCTCGAAATAAGTCTCGGTGTATTTGAGGTGATTGTCCATGTTGGCAGAGCGGGCCGCTTCCATATTGATGGCGGCCTCAGAGTTTCGCAGGTTGGCTTCGCCGCTTGATCGAATGACGTCGGCCATGCCGCGTTGGAAACCTTCGGCATGTGTCGAAGAGTGCCGATTCTGGCCGTAATAAGGCGTCGAGACAACAACATCCGCCGCGCTGGCGACGCTGGCGGCGATTCCGCTAACGACAATCACACTGCAAATCAATGAGCGAAACATGTTTTTCTCCCCTGATGGGCTTGGGTTACAGCCGCTGCCGAGATTGCAGTTGAACACGTGGCAATGCTGATCGGCGGCGGGCCTTCCCTGAAAGTTTCTGTTTGTTCCGGCTTTCCGACCCAGAATATTGCAACTACAATAACTCCCGCTATTATAATAGGTAGTTCTGAAGAAAATACCCCGCCGTCTGGCGCGGAACCGAGATTTCCTTGCGGAGGTTAACAATGCTCGTACGATTCTCGCTGCCGATTCTGGGCCTGTGTCTCGCGACTTTGCTGATGGGAACGGCTCCAGCCGCCGAAGCCGATGTCGACCAACTTATCGGCCAACTCACTGCCAAAGAGCCAGCGGTTCGCTGCAAAGCGGCACTAAAGCTCGGCGAAAAAGGGGCTTTGGCCGGCTCCGCTGTTGATGCTCTCGCCAAATGCCTTGGCGACGATGACGCACTCGTTCGGGCCCACGCCGCCCGTGCTCTTCGCGAGATTGGCGACGTCAAAGCCGTCCCGGCCCTCATGAAGGCGCTAACCGACAAAGACAACCGGGTTCGCCGAGAGGTAGTCGAAGCGATTCGCGCTTTGCATCCGGATCCAAAAACCATCGTTCCGCAAATGATCAAGTTGATCGAGTCTTCCGACCCGGCAACGATCATCGTTCTGCTTGATACGCTTGCCGAAACCGGTGAGCCGAGCGTCGAGTTCTTGAGCGAGGCACTCGCAAACGAGAAATCCCGTTATTGGGTATTGCTGCTGGTGGCCGAGTTGGGACCGAAGGCCAAAGGAGTCGTCAAAGACATTGTCCCGCTGGTCGGTAGCGACCATATCGAAGTTCGCTTGCAGGCGCTGGTCGCCTTGGCCGAGATCGGCCCGGACGCCAAGGCTGCTGCACCGGCTCTTTGCAAGGCCCTTGGTGACGAGTTGACCGGTTGCCAGACGGCAGCCGCCTTCGCCATTGGCCGAATTGGAGTCACCTGCGAAAAGGGTCAGGCGAAACTGAAGAAGCTCGCCAAAAGTGATGACGAACTGCTTTCTTTGGTCAGCAAATGGGCGTTGGCTCGGGTGAATCCCGACGACGAAAAGATCCAGAAAAAGGCCGTGACCGCGTTGGCCAAAGGACTGACCGGTGACGATCCTGGCCTGCGAGTCGCTTGTGCTCGCGGCTTATTCGAGTTGAAGGCCCCGGTCGAACTCACTCGCCCAATCATCAGCGCTGCGATTGGCAAGGCTTCACCGGAAGCCCTCGAGGGAATGGCCGACGCCGTTGCCGGCCTGGGACCGCTCGTTGTTCCCAAGGTTGCTGAGGCGCTCGAAGACGAAAAGCTGCAGATTCCTGCCGCGAAGATTCTGGCTCGCATCGGTCCTGATGCGAAAGAAGCTGCTGACGCCCTCGTCGCCGCCCTCGAAACCGACGATGCCGAGTTCAAGGCCGAGGTTCAAATGGCCCTGGCGATGATCGCCCCCGACTCGCCCAAGGCGATTCCCGCACTGATCGAGGCATTGGCGGACAAGGATGCCGACGTCCAACGGAGTGCAGCATTCGCGCTCGGCAAAATCGGTCCTTCCGCCAAGGCAGCCGTCGATGCCCTGAAAAAGAACATCAAGGGCGACGATACCGACCTGCGGGCGGTTAGTATTTGGGCGTTGCTGCGAATCGAGCCGAAAAACGTCGAGATCGCCAAAATGGCGATTCCCGTGTTGATCGAAGGTTTGAGCGATGACCACGATTTCGTGCGAATCGAATGTGCCAGCTCGCTGGGCAGCATCGGACCGTTGGCCGGCCAAGCTGTACCCGCCTTGAAGAAGGCCCTCGAAGATCCGAACAAGATCGTTCGCCGGGAAGCCGCCAAGGCAATCAAAAAGATCGCAGGCGAGTAGTCGCTCGGCGATATTCGGTATTGCTTGATAGAAATATAAAACGCCGCCTCTTTTCGAGGTGGCGTTTTTCTTTGCCCGCCCCAAATCCAACCGCCACAAGTTTCGGCGCGCCGTTTGCTTTATAGAAGGCCGGTCCGTGAACAACGACCTCCGCGGGACTATCAGAGGCATCTGGCGGGGTCGGGACAGAGAAGAGGTGTTGGTGTGGGGCCGGCATTTCTGAAGAGGCTGACGCAACACGATTTCGGTGGCTTAACTGGGAAACGCCAATTTCAGGGACCTAAGGGAACGGAGAGGACAGGCGTTTGGCAGGCCACGGCCAGTGGCAACCACCGCACAAAAGGCGAGCTGCGAATCCGCAACCAAGGATTTTCAGCTCGCCTGTTGCATTTGGCTCGTATCATTTTGCAACAGGTGTATCAATTCCATCCACACTCGACTAAGGTTCCACCCAATACCAGCCACCCCAACGATGCCCAATTCGGCTTTTTTCCACTTTTTTCTCAAGTAGTTGAATAACCTTAGGGCCGAGTCGGGTTTTGCCTAATGGGATACAATAACGACGTCGATCCAGCAGCAAACAGGTTGCGAACATGGCCGCACCCATCAATCGCCGAACGTTCCTCGGTCAGTCGTCCGCGGTCGCGTTGACGGCGGCCGCAATTCCGGTGGTCGCGGCCGATGAGGCTCCCGAATCGGAGTCGAAAACCGACGACAAGTCGGATCGATCGGTGATCCTGATCTGGCTCAACGGCGGCCCTGCGACGATCGACATGTGGGACCCCAAACCCGGCTCGCCAACGGGGGGCCCCTTCAAGCCGATTCCTACGACGGGTGCAGGCGATATCTGCGAACAGCTGCCCAAACTGGCGAAGCAGATGGGCCGACTGTCTATCGTTCGCTCGATGAATACCCGCGAAGCCGATCACGGCCGGGCACGTTACTACCTGCACACCGGTTTCATGCCAACACCGGGCGTCGACCACCCAAGCTATGGGGCAATCATCGCGAGGGAGCTGAGTGAGACGCGTAAGGCGTCGCCGTTGCCACCGTTTGTCGCGATTGGCAAGGGCACGGTCGGGCCAGGATTGCTGGGAGCGCGTTGGGCCCCCATGCTGATCGATGCCGATCATCCGCTGGCCAATCTCACATCCACGGCGAGCAACGACCGAAACAAAAACCGCCTGGATCTGCTTAAAACGCTGGAAAACAGCTATGCCGGACAAACTCGCGGTTTTCTCGCCAAAGAGCATCGCGCGCTGATTGAAAACACGACAAAGCTCGTAAGCAGCGACGCCAAGAAGACCTTCGATATCGAACAAGAACCAACCAAAACGCGACAGCGGTTTTCGGACACCACCTTCGGCAAGGGATGCCTGCTTGCCCGCCGTTTGGTCGAAGCAGGCGTGCCCTTCGTCGAGGTTGGTTTCGACGGCTGGGACACCCACGCCGATAACTTCACGACGCTCAAAGACAAGCTGCTGCCCGACTTCGACCAAGGCATCAGTGCCTTGATCGAAGACCTCGTTGAGCGAGATCTGTATGATCGTACGGTAGTCTTATGTATGGGCGAGTTTGGTCGCACGCCAAAGATCAATAGCCGTGACGGCCGAGATCACTGGGCGAAGGCCTGGAGTCTGGTGATTGGCGGTGGCGGAATTCCTGGTGGAATGGTCGTCGGCCAAACCGACGACGAAGGAAGAGAGGTGGTTGGCGACGCCGTCTCGTCGGAACAGGTGATGGCTACCGTCTTTCAGGCGGTGGGAATTCCATTGACGAAACACTATGTTGATCGGCATGGTCGTGGTATTCCGCTGGCCAATGGGGCCGAGCCGATCAAAGAATTGGTCGCCAGTTAGCCGCTTGCGCGTTGGCATGTTTTCACAAGTTCTTTCTGCATAAAGAGTTCCGTCATTCGATGCTGGTTGTGGTTTCGCATTTCGAGATTCGTTTTTCCGGTTTAGCTAGAAATACCCCCTCCACGGAGGGGCTGATTGAGTACATTCCCTGTCTTTGAGCGTTTATTGGTATGAGGTCCTCTGAAATCTCCACTGGCTTTGACCCGGCGCGGCTCATCGAGTCACACCAGGCGGGCGTGTGGCGTTATCTGCGGGCGTTGGGGTGCGACCCCACCGAAGCAGACGATCTCACCCAGGAAACGTTTCTGACCGTACTCCAGAAACCATTTGACGATTACAACCGGTCGGCCACCGCCTCTTACCTGCGTCGAGTTGCCCACAACCTGTTTATTTCCCAGAAACGTAGAGCAGGGCGGGTCACGGCGGTTGCCAACATTGAGGAGGTCGACGCCCTCTGGGCACGCTGGATTACCAACGACAATGGCGACGCCCTTTTGCAGGCACTGAAGACATGTCTTGGTAAACTGACAGAGCGGGCACGCTGGGCATTGGAAATGCGTTTTCGCGATCGAAAAACGAGATCCGAAATCGCCGCCGCCTTGGAAATCACAGAGCATGGGGCAAAAAACCTCATGCAACGGGCAAAGAAACAGTTGCGTACTTGCGTTGAGAGCAAAATAGAATGACACCGGATCGCGACGATCCCATTCTGGATGCCTTTCTCGAGGAGGTGCTGGGCGACCGGCGCCCCCCCGATCTCTCCGCGCGCATCCTGCAAGCCCACGCAATTCGCAGCAGCCAGTCGACAGAAACAAAGGCGGCCGCCGGAGTCGCCGCCGCAGCCGCTTCGGCGCCATCGGTTCAATCGCCGACCTCGCCGGCGGTACGCGTTAAAACGAAGCGAGGCAAACACCAGTCGTCACTCACCGGCCTGCAATGGGTCGCGGTTTCCGCGGTCGTGATGCTCGTTTGCGGTGGACTGGTCGGGCTGCTTGCCTATTCGCTTTCGATGAGACAACCGGACGGGTTGAATCCTGGACCGGTCGCGGGAAATCAAACCGCGCCGTCAGAAACGGATGTCGCCGAGAAGAAGAACGATTGGCAACCGCGGGAGATTCCCCGCGACCCGATACCGCGGGTAGCGAACGTTCCGGCAGCCGCAATCGATGCCCGCATTGTTTCGGTGATCGACAACACGATGCGTCAGGGTTGGCGTGAGGCAGGCGTGACGGCTTCTCCTGCCGCGTCTGAGCCTGATTGGTGCCGGCGTACACACTTGGCGTTGGTCGGCCGCATCCCCACCTTCGACGAACTCGATGGCTTTTCCGATCTAGCGCCGCCCGAGAAGAATGATTGCGAAGACCTGATCGACGAGTTGCTGGCTTCGGATGAATTTGCCCGCACCTTCACGAACTTCTGGACGAACGTGCTGGTCGGTCGAACGGGAGGATTGGGCGAAGACTCGCTCGTTTCGCGCCAGGGCATGCAGGAGTATCTGTTCGAGGCGCTGAAGGACAACCGTCCGTTCGATGAAGTGGTTGCCGAGTTGATCTCCGCAACCGGCAGCAACACGCCGGGAGCCGAGGACTTCAACGGGGCAACCAACTTCCTGCTCAGCGGTTACGACGAAGTAGGCGCTCTGGCCGCCGACAAGACCGGCCGCGTGTTTTTGGGCGTGCAACTGAGTTGTGCTCAATGCCACGATCACCCGCTCAACGGCGAGTTCTGCCAAGAGCATTTTTGGGAAATCGCCTCGTTCTATCGACAGATGGGTATCGAGCAGGACGGCGACACGACTCGGCTCGTCAATCGAGATTTCGCGGGCGACATCGGTGACCTGAAGGAAGCCGGAACCGTCTATCTCGGGCCGGACGGAGAAGAAATCGCTGCGTATCCCACCTTTATCGACGGCACGCAGTTGCCGCGCGGCGGAGCGATTGATGAAGTTGATCGCCGCGCCGAATTGGCGACGATGGTCACACAGTCCGACCGCTTCAGCCAAGCGGTGGTCAATCGCGTCTGGTCGCACTTCATGGGCCGTGGTTTCACGAACCCGGTCGACGATATGGGGCCGCACAACACGGTTTCGCACCCGGGGCTGATGAACTACCTTGCTCAGGAGTTTACGGCCAGCGGTTACGACATGCGTCGGCTCGTGCGCTGGGTGGTGATGTGCGAGGCTTATGGCCTCTCCAGCGATGTCTACCCTGAGAACCAAAGTGACGATCCCGTAGTCGCCGAGAAGCCGGCTTTCAGCCGCTACTACGCTCGCGCCATGGAGCCGGAAGAGTTGTACGAATCGCTGCTCGTGCTCGCGGGCCGAAATGTCGAAGAGGAGTCGTACGCCGATCACCAGGAGGCGCAGTTCGCTTGGCTTGGTCAGTATGCGATCGATTTGGACATCGACGACGGCAGCGAACTCGAAATCTTCGAAACCAGCTACACGCAGAAGCTGGAAATGATGAACGGCGACTTGGTCGAAGAGGCAACCGACTCGACCAAGGACGGCGTGCTCGGCCGCGTCGTACGTAGCAACATGTCGACCGAGCAGAAGGTCGACCATCTCTTTCTTTCCGCGCTGGCTCGACGGCCCACCGACGCCGAACGATCAGCCATCGAAAAAACCCTCGCCACGGGTGACGAGGCAGAAGCGCTCGAAGATATCTGGTGGGCGCTGCTCAACAGCACCGAGTTCATGATGGATCGGTGACTCGGTAGGCCGGGACCTGACACGTACGATGGATCTCCAGATCCGTCGATTCCTTGCAGGCTTTCTCGGTTGCGACGGGTTGGAAAACCCATCGTACAGGGACACCCTAGCCAGCCATTCGCCGCTTGGCCGCATAAAGATACGGATTCAAAGCAGGATCGTTGTACATCTTGAACTGCCGGTAGGTGCGATGACGTTTCTCGCCGCTGAAGATATCGTCGAGCAGTTCAGTGAGCGACCGTGAGAGGTCTTCGTGCTGCACGAAGCAAACGGCCAGCTTTCGCTGCACGCCCTCGATGTGTTCAGACGTGGCGTCTTCTCGGTTGATTTGTTCTTCCAGGTGGAAGATCCGTAGGGCGAGAATCGAGAGCCGATCCATCACGCTGCCGGGGGTTTCGGTGTTGAGTCGTGCGCCGTCGCGAGGCGTGATTTGCTGTTGCTCCAACAGCTCGTTGATGTGATCGTCGATCTTCTCGATCCAGTCGTTGCGATTCTGGTTGTAGCCGTCGATTGCCCGTTTTACCTGCGCCACTTTCACATCACCCACGTCGGGGCTGCGAGCAATGTCCTCTTCGTGCCAGAGCAGGAAGTTAAAGCTATGCTGCTTGCAGGCCACAGCGAGGATGCCAACATAAGGATTGTCGACGTCCTGCTCGTGCCAGCGAATGACGGTGTCGCGTTGCATGTCGGTAATTTGTTGGACGTCGATCATCAGTTTCCTCGTGCGGGATGGGGTTTGCAGCGGTCAACAGCGGCGGGATTGTAGAGGCAAGCGGCAATTCAAGACAAGGCAAATTGGGCAAGCTGTCGAGATTTCCCTTTCTTCGTTCTAGGGGCGGCCGTAGAATACCAAGAATGCAACCTGCGTAGCTGCGGTCGCCAGACCGCGGTGGACTCGGACGCTCGCGGCATCGCCCGCCGTCTGGCGACGGCAGCCACGGTGGGATCGCACTTCGTCGCTCGCTGACGCTTCGTGCTAAGATGTGAGCAAGCCCCGCCGCTAACACAAGTGTCGAACCCCAAAAGGAGAATTCGTGCTCGCTGAGCCAGTTGTGAAGTCGCCAGCCTCCAACGCCGTCAAACAGCGCCGCGGGGCGCGCAGTGCTAGCAGTCTTCGGGCAAGGTCTTCGCCAGAGGAATCACCCGTCGCACGTCGGTCTCGTCGTTGGTGGTCGCTTGCGCTGGTGTTGCTTTTGATTGGCGGCGGGATCGCCGTCTCGTTCTGGCCGTTCTCCCGGGCGCGAGCGCTGCCCGACAGGGCCGAGCATTTCACCGTCGAGGTCGTCAACGCGTATCCCCACGATTCCAAGGCCTATTGCCAAGGTTTGTATTTCTACGATGGCAATTTGCTCGAAAGCACCGGTGGTTACGGCGACTCGTCATTGCGACAAATCGAACTCGAAACGGGTAAAACGATCCGCAGCATTCAACTCGACGGCCGACTGTTTGGCGAGGGGATCACGGTCCTCGGCGACCGCATCTACCAACTTACGTGGAAGTCGGGGGTCTGCTACGTCTACGACGCCAAAACGTTGAAGTATCTCCACCAGTTTCGTTATCGCGGCGAGGGTTGGGGGCTGACCGACGACGGCCAGCGGCTGATCATGAGCGACGGCAGTTCAACGCTCTATTACCGCGACCCGACAACGTTCGAGGTGACCGGCCAGCTCAAGGTCGCGCATCGCGGAGCGCTGATCAAGAACCTCAATGAACTCGAATTCGTGAGCGGCGAGATCTACGCGAACATCTACAAGAAGGACATGATCGTGCGCATCTCACCCGGCGATGGCGAAGTGACAGGCTGGATTGATCTGTCGGGGCTGTTGAGTCGGCGTGAAAGAACTACCGCCCGCGCCGAGGTGCTCAACGGCATCGCGTATGATCCCACGAATCAACGGCTGTTCGTCACGGGCAAGAACTGGCCCAAGCTGTTCGAGATTCGTTTGGCGCCGAAGGAGTGAGTAGGCCAGGACCTGTCCTGGCAGAAGTCGCGCACCCAGTCCAATTCCGTGCCGGGACAGGTCCTGGCCTACGAGTGCGGTCATCATGTTTTCGAGTTTCCTTTTCGCTGGTTTCCTGCTCGGCCTCGCCGGCCTGATGATGGCATTGCATGTCCGCAAGTGGCGTTGGTTGCGGACTCTAACGCTGGCCGACAAAGAACGCGATTTTTTCTTCCGCCAGTTCCGACGCCGCATGCAGTCGAGCGCGATGATCGGCGCGGTGGGTATCGCGATCGTCGTCGGTATTTGGATCGTCGACCCCTGGCTGCTGGCCATCTATTGGGGTCTCGTCTTTTTGGCCGTGCTTTGGACCTTGCTCTTGGCGCTGGCCGACATCGTCAGTAATCGAACCTTTTTCGAACGCATGCAAGACGAGCAGTTGGCCGAAGGTTTGGCACTGAAAAAAGAGCTCAAAGACGAGTTGGAACGGCTCGACCGCCACCACCGCAACGGCGACGACAAGTGAGTTGTCAGTCATCAGTCGTCAGTTTTAGGTTCGTTTTCGCTCATTCCGTGGATTCCCACCTGCGCAGGAATGACACGAAAACTGTGCTTCGCAGTTAAACCAACCGTTGCGGGACCGCCCGTTTTCAAAAATAATGGAACAAATGGGCGAGCCTTGCCCCGAATCGCGGAAAGTACAAGCTCGAAGCGCAAGCGAGTGGGTTTGTGCATGAACTACCCACGCTTGCGCTTCGAGCTTTTAGGGCGCAGCGCTGGCGCTGGCTGAAGAAGTCCATGGTGAGAAACGCGGAACAGATCGACTCCACGATCGATGTGGTGACGCCGGAGAATATCGCCTTTCAATACCAGGCGGCCGGTCCGTTTCGTCGCATGCCAGCGTTTCTAATTGACGGAGTCATACAATTTTTGCTCATACTTGGGCTGTCGTTGGCTCTCCTCCTTTTCGACTTGTTGATACCGTTGTTGGGTCGAGCCATTCTCATGGTGTTGGCGTTTCTAATCTCATGGTTTTACGGCGGTGTCTTCGAGGCGTATTGGAACGGTCAAACACCGGGAAAACGGATGATGGGGATTCGCGTGTTGACAGTCGATGGTCAACCGATCAATGGATTACAGGCGGTGATGCGCAACGTGTTAAGAACGGTGGACATGATGCCACCTGTTATCTTGTATTCTTCCCCGTATGAACCCCCCATGGTAATTCCTACATTCATGCTGGCGATTGCTACCACAATGCTCAGCCGCCGATACCAACGGTTGGGTGATCTAGTCTGTGGCACGATGGTGGTGGTCGAAGAACGAAATTGGCTGATGGGTGTCGCCAAGATCGACGACGACCGGGCCGCACAATTGGCCGAGTGGATTCCGCCCAGCTATCAGGTCAGTCGCAGTATGGCGCGTTGCCTATCGACGTATGTTGAGCGTCGCAAGTTTTTTTCCACCGCGCGGCGCCGGGAGATCGCCCGCCATGTGGCCGAGCCGCTCTTGGAACGGTTCAACCTGCCACGCGATACGAGTTACGATTTGCTTTTGTGCGCGCTGTACCACCGCACATTTATTGCCGATCGTGCCGACGCGGCGCTGAATGGCAATGGTTCGGCCGCTGCGCCGCCTGCTCCCGCGCTGCCGGCGAACGAGTTTGCCATTGATACCGGTCCCCTAAGCAGTCGAGTACGCCGATGAAGGTTGCCGAATTACTGAAGAATCGACGCAAGAACTGGCAAGCCCTTGAGATGCTCTGTTCGCAGATGGAGTCGAAGAAGAAGCGGACGCTGGGCGCCGTCACCATCGCCCGATTCGCCGCGCTCTATCGAGGCACGTGCGCAGACCTTGCGCTGGCCGACTCCTACCAACTGCCGCCCAACACCGTGCAGTATCTGCATCAACTCGTCGGCCGCGCTCACAACCAACTCTACCGCAGTCGCACGTTCGCCATCGCCCGCTGGGGGCACACCTTGCTCTACGATGTGCCGCAACGGATCTTTCGCGATCACTGCATTCACTTGGCGTTCGTGTTGTTTTGGGGCGTGTTTTTCGTCTCTTTTGTCCTTGCCTTGTTCCCGAAATGGTATCCTGGTTACGCCGAGGCCATGATTTCGCAAGAGATGATTGGAGAACTCGAAACCAGCTTTCGTGATCCGATCGGCGAAGAGTCATCGCCGATGAACTTGATCATGGCCAGTACCTACATTCAACACAACACTGGCATTGGATTGCAGTGTTTCGCTGGCGGCTTGCTCATTGTGCCGGGGCTGTTCATCACAATGTTTAATGCGAGTTTCTTGGGGGCTTGCTTCGGTTACATGTTCCGCCCCGATGTGTATGCCGATGAGGGGAAAAACTTCTATCACTTCGTCACGGCGCACGCTCCCTTCGAACTAACGGCGATTGTGCTCAGCGCGGGCGTTGGTTTGCGACTGGGGACGGCCTGGATTATCACCGGCGGGTTAACGCGGGGCGACTCGTTGCGAAAACAGGCGACCGAAGCAATGCCCGCTATGGGCGCAGCGGGGCTGCTGTTCTTCTTCGCCGCACTGATCGAAGCCTTCCTGTCGCCGTCGAACGCCCCCTGGGCGATCAAGGCGACAGTTTGTGTGATTTCCGTTTTTCTGTTGCTCTTCTACTTCATCGTGCTTGGTGTCCCGCGAAGGAGCCTCCGTGCAACTCGATAAAACGCACATCGTGATCCGCGAACGCGGGTTCCTTGACACGCTTGACTTAACGCTACACGTGATTCGTCGTCATGCTGCCCCGGCGACCGCTGCGCTCTTGCTGGGCGCTTTGCCGATAGCGGTTTTCAACTGCTGGTTGCTTGGCTGGATGACCGTAGGGCCTGATCCCGCAATTGCCAAGGCTCGCTACGTGTGGAACATGTTGCTGCTGGTTTTCATCGAGGCGCCCCTGGCCACCGTGCTGCTGACGCTCTACCTGGGGTCGGTGATGTTTCTCGATAAGACCTCGGTGCGGCAGATTCTCGCCGATTGCTGGCAGCTCTCGGGGCGTATTTTCTGGAGTTTGGGCACGATGCGCGGCGTATTCCTCGCTTGGCTGTTCGTGTTGGCGATCGGGCCCGACGAAGAAACGCAGCCATTCGAGGTCTTCTTAGTCCTGCTTGCTATTTACGTAGGCGTCGTACGCGCAGTTCGACCGTTCGTCAATGAGATCATTTTGCTGGAACGCAATCCATTGCGAAAAAAACGAGGGCAACCGATGACGGTCGGCCGTCGCAGCGCCGCGTTACATGGGCCGAACTCAGGCGACCTGTTCGGCCGTTGGCTGGGCGCCGCTTGTATTGCCGTGCTGTTGACCACCTCGATTGCATTCACGTTTTGGTCGCTTAGCGGCCTCTTGCTCAATGATTGGGAGTGGGGGCCAATTATGATGCACGTATTGATTCCGATCGCCATGTGGATGGTGGTCGGTTACTTCGGCGTTGTGCGGTTTCTCAGCTACCTCGACCTGCGGATTCGCCGTGAGGGCTGGGAGGTCGAATTGCGGATGCGCGCCGAAGCCCAACGAATTACCAGGCATGTGATGACGTGAACGGAAGAACGCTCTTCATCCTGGCATTACTCATCGGGCCGCACCTGCCGGCCGCGGAAAACACCTGCGCTCGCAAACACAAGCTCGAAGCGCAAGCGAGTGGGTTTGAACAGAGGCCGCTCATTCGCTCGCACAGCAATCGTGCCCCGTCGAAAAGCACCCCCGCGGTGATGCATCCGCACTCTGGCGAGTGCAGCTACAACTCCGAAACCACTTCCAGACGATTTTCAATTTGCAATTTGCGGCTCGCTGCCGCCAATCCGGTCGACGCGGGACGCGACGCCCTGCAAAGCCGGCCCGACTATCCCTGGTATGACGAAGATACGGATGATGTACGACGAGTGGATGTGAAAGCGGAGAAGCCTCCGCCACAGGCCCGAGATTGGGAACTGGACGAAGACTACGATTCGTCCTCGACCGGGGGTGGCAACGTCGGCGCCAGCGCCGGCTTCTGGGCGGCCATGATGTGGCTGTTCTGGATTCTCATCGGCCTGATCCTGCTGGGGCTGATCGCCGCCATGATCTTCGCCTTCATGAAAAACGACGGATCGAGCGACTCGACCTACGAAGGACAGAAGATCATTGAACCAACCATCGAACGCGTGGAAGACCTGCCGTTTCACGTGCGCCGCCCCAAGTCCGATCTGCTCACCGAAGCGCGTCGACTCTACGAGGCCGGCGACTACAACGAAGCCATCATCTATTTCTATAGTTATCAGTTGGTCGAGTTAGACCGCAACCAACTGATTCGCCTCGAACGCGGCAAGACCAACCGCCAATATATGCGCGAGATCCATCGGCAACCGCCGTTGCACGGTCTCGTACAGCCGACGATGTTTGCGTTCGAAGACGTCTTCTTCGGCGATCATACGCTGAGTCGTGCACGGTTCGAAAAGTGCTTCCTGCGCCTCGACGATTTCCAGAACCGAATTTTGGAGGCGGCGGTATGAGTGATCGGAGATCAGGGATCAGGGGACAGCGATCGGAGAAAGCCGCTTGCGGCGTAGCACTGCTGGCATGTGCACTCGCTACCACTCTCGCCGGTTGTGGCGGCGAAAAGCTCGATGGCGCCTACGGCAAACGACGCGGTAACCCGGGTGGGCGCAGCGTCAACGGCACGAGCGTTGTGGCCAATATGTTCGAGGATGCCGGGCACGATGTCACGACGCTCAAGCACCTGTCTCCAGCGCTGGAGCGATACGACGTGATCGTGTGGGCTCCAGACTCCTTCGATCCGCCGTCGCGCGACGAACGCCAGTATCTTGAGGACTGGTTGACGATGGGCAGCAACCGTCTGCTGATCTACATCGGCCGAGACTTCGATGCCGAACCACTCTACTGGGAGACGATTCAACCGACCGCCCCCGCCGAGCAAACCAAAGAAGTGCAAAGGAGACTGGCCCGAGCGCAGTCCGAGTATCACTCGCGGCGAACCGATCTGCCGAAGGAAGAGTATTGTCGATGGTTCACCGCTCGCCGTGACGGCGTGCGCCGCCGCGTGAAGTCGCTGCGCGGGCCTTGGAGCGAGAAGATCGACCCCGAAAAGGCCGAGATCTACCTTTGGGGTCGGTTCGACGCACCTGCCTATTCCGACCTCTCCCTCGAACCCGAGGACGAGGAAGAGGTCGACCCGTTTGAGCTCTATTACGACGATGAATTCGACGACTGGCGGTACAGCGATCGGGGACCGGAAGACCTGCCCGACTTTGTTGACGTGTTGCTGGCGTCGAACAGCGATCCGTTGGTGACCAGCGTCAGTGAGGGGTATTGGTCCGGCAGCCGAATCATCGTGGTCACGAACGGCTCGTTTCTGGTCAACTACGCGCTCATTAATCACGAACACCGAAAGCTGGCTGGCCTGCTGATCGACGAATGCGGTCGAGACGCCAACGTGGCGTTTCTGCAAAGCGGTCCCGGCCATGTACCGATCCGCCAGGATGAATCAAATACGGAGTACCCGGTCGTCTGGAACGTGCTCACGGTCTGGCCGCTGGGTACGATCATGATGCACCTAGCGGTGGTTGGAATTCTATACTGCTTCGCCTACGCCGGTATCTTCGGCCGTGCGAAGACACTTCCCCCCGAGGCGACCTCCGACTTCAGCAAACACATCAAGTCGCTCGGCGAGTTGCTCGCGCTCACGCACGACCACGATTTTGCCAAGCGTCGACTTCAACAATACCAGATGAACACCAAGGGCGAGGAGGCAGTCGCCCACCCGGCGACCCCGCCGAAAAAACTGAAAACCGAAATCTGAGTCACCACCCTCGAAAGTCAGACGAACCTATGAGTACGACACCCGACGGCGGATCGAAATTGATCGAGTTTCCCTGCCCGCAATGCGGCAAACGTCTGAAGGTGAGCAAGGAGGCCATTGGCCGACAAGCACGCTGCCCCTCCTGCTCGTCCGTGCAAACGGTGCCGGCCCAGTCGTCACTGCCGCCAGCTACCGCCGAAACGTCGATCGAGAGCTACGGCTCGACGCCCGCTCAACCGACGGTGCCCCCGGTTGTTGATCCCGCACCGCCCCTGACACCCGCCCCGACTCCGTCGTTGCAGGCTCCTACGCCACCCGCCGGTGCACAGCCGCAGGGCTTGGGCAGCTATCACGCGTCGGGCACGAAGACAAAAACCAAAGAAATCTTCGATCGTATCAACGGCGAGATTGGCAAGATCTACGTTGGTCAGCAGGAGTTGGTGTTGGGAACGCTGGTTGCCTTGTTCTCCAGCGGACATGTGCTGATCGAAAGCGTGCCTGGGCTCGGCAAGACGCTCTTCGTACGCACGTTGGGGCAGGTGCTCGGTTGTCCGTTCGGACGAATTCAATTCACGGCCGACTTGATGCCCTCGGACATTACCGGTGCTCCCATCTTCGACATGAAGTCGCAGGAGTTTCGTTTTCGGCCTGGGCCAGTATTTACGCAACTGCTGCTGGCCGACGAAATCAACCGCTCGCCGGCTAAAACGCACGCTGCACTATTGGAAATCATGCAGGAGTATCGAGTTACGATCGATGGCACGAGTCACAAGATCGAACGCCCCTTCCTCGTATTGGCGACCCAAAACCCGATCGAGTCGGAAGGCACGTACAACCTCCCCGAGGCCCAACTCGACCGTTTCATGTTTAAGTTGATCGCTGACTATCCGGCTGAGATGGATGAGCTTTCGATCTTGAAGCTGCACAGCCGGCAGGTCGACATCAACAAACGGCTCGAAAAGGAATTGGAGACGGTCACGTCGCCTGCCGAAATCCTCGCCATTACCGAGGAGAACAGCAATGTGCGGGTCGATGATCGGTTGATCGACTACATCAACAAACTTGTGCGGCGAACCCGTGAGTGGCCGCAATTCCACATGGGCGCCTCGCCGCGCGCCGGCATTGCGTTGATGCAAGGAGCTCGGACATTGGCCGCTTGTTCCGGCCGCGACTACGCCGTGCCGGACGATGTGGTCGAGTTGGCCCTGCCGGCGCTGCGCCACCGCGTGGTGCTCACTGCAGAAGCCGAGGTCGAAGGTCACCGCGTGGACGATCTGTTGAGAGAGATGATCCGTAGCGTTGAGGTGCCGCGACTGTAATGGACATACTGCAAACCATCTCGCAGGCGGCCGAGTGGCTTCGCGCCCGCCCCATCTTGTTGCTGCTGCTGTTGGTGCTGCCGCTGCGGGCGATGATGCGCTGGAGGATCTACCCGCATTTGCCGTTGGTGTTGCTGGCGAGCGCGCCAGCGTTGTTGACGTTCGGTCTGCTCGGCTCGGACGGGATGCTGATCGTGGTGGCGACGATCGATGCGGCCCTGCTGTTGCTAGCGATCATCGACCTCTGCACGCTGCCGACGCATCGGTCATTCGCCGTGGAGAGACAGGTTGGCCGGATTGCTTCGTTGCGAAAAAAGCATCGCGTCACTCTAACTGTCTCGAACCAAAGTCGCCGCAAGCATCTCGTCTGGGTTCGCGACGATGTGCCGCAAGAGTTCGAGGCCGAACCAGACCAATTCGCACTGAAAATGCGCAAGCGCAGCCGCACGGTGGTGCAATACGAAATGGAGGCGGGGCGTCGCGGTGCTTTTCGGCTTGAAACTGTCTACATACGCGCGCATAGCCTACTTGGGTTGTGGCGTCGACACCTCGAATACTCAGTCGAGTCGGTGGTGCATGTCTACCCCGACATGTTGCAGCTTTCGCAATACGCGGTTCTTGCCCGCACCAACCGACTCAGCCTGATGGGCGTCCGCCGCACGCGAAAAGTCGGGCAAGACAACGAGTTCGAGCGACTTCGAGACTACACACTCGACGACAACTACAAACACATTGATTGGAGAACGACCGCTCGTCGCAACAAACTGACCGTCAAAGATTTTCAAACGAACCAGGCCCAGCGGATTATTTTTCTGGTCGACTGCGGCCGGATGATGACGAACGAAGCCTCCAGCATCAGCTTGCTCGACCATTCGCTCAACGCGATGTTGATGCTCAGCTATGTGGCGCTACGGCAGGGCGATTCGGTCGGCATGATCTCCTTCTCCGACGACATCCACTCGTATGTTCCGCCCGTTGGCGGCATGAACCAGATGAACCAACTGCTGCATGCCAGCTTCGATCGTTTTCCAGCACTGGTGGAGTCGCGCTACGATCAAGCGTTTTTGTACCTCTCGTCGCATTGTCGCAAGCGATCGCTCGTCGTGCTGATGACCAATCTGATCGACGAGGTCAACTCGAATCAGGTCGAGCAATACTTGAGTACACTGGTCGGTCGGCACTTGCCGTTGGGTGTTTTGATTCGCGATCACCGCCTGTTCGACGCTGCCGAAAAGCAACACACTAACGAGCGCGAGTTTTTCGAGGCCGCTGCCGCTGCCGACATCCTCAATTGGCGGCATCAAGTGCTGACCGACCTGCTACACAAGGGCGTGTTGGCGCTCGACGTTTTCCCCGAAGACATGACCGCCCCGCTGGTCAACCAGTACCTCGAGATCAAAGCGCGGCATCTGTTGTGAGGCTGGAAGGGGGTGAGGCTTGAGACGTGAGGCTTAAGGAAGCCGCTAACTGACAACTCCCCCCGCTACTTCTTGCTGCTTGAAATCGTGCCGTTGGCGTCCATGCGGGCGTCGCTGTCTTTGATCTTCTTGGCCAACGCAGAGGCCTCTTCAAAGATCTCGCTCGCCTGATCCTTCTCGCCGGCTCGTCTGAACTGTTTGCCAATTGCCGCCAGGGCGTAGACCTTGCTGATGAGCGTTTCGTCACCACCATCGTCGATCGAACGAGCAACGGTCAGTGCATCCTTGAGAATCGCCACGGCCTTGTCATCCTGGTCCATCGAAATCCGCTTGCTGGCAACGGCGGCCAGACCGTCGCACTTGGCTCGGGTGTCGGTCAGACCGTTCGATTTTGCGATGGCTTGTCCAAGCAGTTCGTCGGCGCCCGATGCGTCTTCGATTTGATGGTAAGCGTAACCGACGGCGACAAGACAGTTGATTTGTGCCGAGTCGGTGTCCAGAGTTTCGATCTGATTTTTGGCCTTCGTGAGATAGATCTTTGGTTTCCGGTCTTCGCCCAATTTGCTGTATGAGACCGCCAATTTTGCGAATTGCAGCGTTTGGGCCTGCGGGTCTTCCATGCCGGAGACCGCGTCGCCCGCTTTGTCAACTGCCTTGCGCGCCTGCGAGTTCATTTCGGCCTTGATTGCCTCGGCAGCGATGATCGTGTAGGCACTCACTTTGCCGTCGACAGTTTCGATTTGCGCGGCAGCCTTGATCGCTTCGTCGAACGATTTCTCGGCCGCCATGATATCCCCTGCCGAAGCCTGCTCCTCGCCGACATCGGCCAGCTTCTTCGCCTTGGCCTCAGGATCGGTCAGTTTCATTGCCTGTTCGTACTTCTCGTTGGTCGAGAGTTTCTTCTTTCCCTTCTTGCCGCCACAGCCGGCTACGGTGGCGATTGAGAGGACCAGGGTCAGCAGGATGAGCTTGCGAAGGAACATGAATTGCCTCGTTTCTGTTGAATAGAATCTGTTCGCGGCGACAGCTAGATCACAACCCGAAGCTCCAGCGAGGGACGCAGTTTGTTCGCAGTTCGTCCCTCGCTGACGCATCGGGCTACTATTCCAGCAGCCGCCTTCGGCTTGCCGTTAAACAAAACTAAAACCTCAATTGTATCGCGCTGAGCCGTCGTTGCGTCTCGGCCATCAGGGCGTCTTCGGCAGCCTCGTCGGCCGCTTCGTACGTGACGGAGAATCGCAGGTAGTTGCCGGCGTCGTCCCACGGCACGGTGCAGATCGATTGCTCGGTGATCAGGAACTGGCTTGCCGCCTCGCCGCTATCGAACGTCACATCGCCGGCCGCCTTGGGGCTTTTGGCGTAGAGGAAGTAGCTGCCGCCCGGCATCTCGCACTCGAAGCCCGAAGCCTTCAGCGTGGCGACGAGTTTCTCAAGTCGACGCTGGTACTTGGCCTTCACAGCTCGCGGGATTTCGGGATCGGCCAAGGCTGTGGCCGCCGCCTTTTGAATGGCGATGAATTGACCGGAGTCGCAGTTGTCTTTGACGTCGGAAAAGGCCTGCACGATTCGCTCGCTGCCGCAGACCCAACCGATCCGCCAGCCGATCATGTTGAACCCCTTCGACATCGAGTGGACTTCCACCCCAACGTCTTTGGCGCCCGGCACGGAGAGGAAGCTGAGCGGCTCACCCTCGTAGGTCAGCAACATGTGGGCGGCGTCCTGCACGACGACCAACTGATTCGCTTTGGCGAACTCGACCACCTCGGCGTAGAACTCCTTCGTCGCCAAACGACCGGTCGGACTGTTTGGGTAGTTCAACACCAAAATCTTCGCCTTGGCCAGCACGTCGGCGGGGATCGACTTCAGATCCGGCAGAAAACCATTTTCTTCCAAAAGCGGTAGTTTGAAGACGGAACCGCCGTAGTACCGGGTGTGCGTGCCGACGACTGGGTAACCCGGCACGGTCATCAATGTTACGTCACCGGGGTTGATGAACGCGCCGGGCAGCATCGCCAGCGCAGTCTTCGAGCCGATGCAGTGATTTACTTCGGTGACGGGATTCAACTCGACGCCGAATTCCCGCTTCATGAAATCGGCAGCCGCCTCTTTGAACTCGGCCACGCCGTTGTCGGCATAGCCGCGGTTTTCTGGCTTGTTGATTTCCTCGGCCATCGCGGCCCGCACGCCCTCGGGGGCCATCTCATCGTTTTCGCCGATACCGAAGTCGATCAATTTGCGGTCGGGATAGTCGGCCAGGGCCTTGCGCTTCGCCCTCTTGATCTTCTCGAACTTGTAGATTTCGGTGTCTTTGCCGTACTGGGCGCCACCAATTCGGTCGGCGAACAGAGTTTGGTAATAGGGGTCACTCATGGAAGTTCTGCCTGGCCCGGGGGTAATCCGCTGGAAACTGTCTCGAATCCCCTAAAGTACCGCGCCACCGACAAACCGGGAAGGGGCAGGCAACGACACAAGCTCGAAACGTAAGCGATTGAATGAGTTACGACCATATCACTCGCTCTCGCTGCGCACGTGGGGGAAACCGCCTACGAGCGCACAAAACGCTCGCTGCTAGCGTTGATTCGTGTTGACCTGAAATCCGCATCGGGGGTCTAATCACTCGTTCAGCGCGACCACAGTTGCGCAATGTAGGGTGGGACAAGCAAGCTGGCAGTGGTGGGCCTGCGATCGCGGATTAGAGCGACGGGTTTGAGCAAACAGATGCGTCGCAGTGGGATAGCTTGCGACGGCCCACCAGCAGTCTCGCGATCTTGTCCCACCCTACGATTCCATGGATGGATCAAAGCGGCTAAGGAGGGCTGCACCGTGAAACATGCTACCGTCGTTCTCTTATTTGGTTTGGCGATCTGCCAGACCGCCAGCGGCGATCCCGGCATCGCCCGCAGCGGCAACTTCATTGTGATGGCCGACGACGGCCTGCTCGCCGACAACGTTCTCTCTGCAGCCGAAACGCTGCGCTACACGTTGGCGAAACAGTGGCTCGGCCGTGAACTGCCCGAAGGAGAAGGCCGCACCTCGATCACCGTGCGAATTCGCCCCGACCGCGACGACGCCGTCTTCTGGCCGAAGGACCATCCCGACCGCCACTTCCATCGCATGTGGGTCTTTGCGCCGATCGACCGACTGACCGGCACCACCTTCGAACACGAAATGACGCATCTCGTGTTAGAGCTTGCCTATGGCGACGCACTACCGACCTGGGCCAGCGAGGGAGCCGCCTGCCGACGGGACGATGAAGTTCGCAAAGAGGCGCGTCGCCAACGATTGGCAACGTGCGTGCGGACCGGTGTGTATCCAGCGGTCGAAACGATTCTCGATGCCGACACGTTCTCAGCCTTCGATCATACCGAGTACGCGGTCGCTTCATCGTTGACGGAATACCTGCTGACGCGATCCGATCGCAAAACCTTTCTCGCCTTCGCCATCGCGGGCAAGAAGGACGGTTGGGACCGCGCGCTTGCCGATCACTATCAGATCCGCTCGACGATCGAACTCCAAACACTATGGCAAGCGTGGTTGAGTCGATAGGGTGTGTGCTTGCACGTACCAGGCTTTGTCCCAAAACGTGTTTTCACCGCAAAATACAAGCTCGCGGCGCAAGCAAGTGGGTGAGTTCGGGCAAACCCACTCGCTGGCGCTTCGAGCTTGTATCCGTTTTGGGACAAAGCCTAGGACTCCCTTGCCGCAACAGCGCGGAGCTTGTTACGGCCTACGGCTACGGCCAGACGTAGTAATACGTCTGATACACGGGATACTCATAGACGACCGGCGGCTGTGCGACGACAGGTGAATTGACGACCGTCGTCGAGTTGGAATTGTAGACCGGGCGATAGGTCGTATGGCCGGGCGGCGTCGGATTGATCTCGACGACCTGCTGAAAATTGTTGCCCACGCCAATCACCCAGTTCTTGGACGGCTCATAGCCGATCAACTCGGTCGTCAGCGTGCCGGCGGGGACATCGTACTTTCGCTCTGTCTTGGCGGGTACAAACCGACGAACGCCATTGATGTTGACGTAGTAGGGGGCATCCATGTTGTTGCGAATCACAACCTCACCGACCTTGGGCAAGGCGGCTTGGATCGCTTCGCTGCGGAGCAACCGTTGGCCATCGCTGTCGACCGTGATCTCGCCGACCGCCACACTCAAGTCGTTTTGCTCGCGCCAAACGTCGCCGACGGTGTCCTCCAACGCCTCGACGCGGTCTTCCAGCTTTTTGAGCCGGGCTTCGAGCAACTGATCGATCTTCTCAAGCACGGCGTCTTCGGTGGGTGTTGCCTCAGCGGCAGACTCTTCGGCCGCGTCCGGTGCTTCGGCGGCGGGGACTTCGCGGACGGCCGGCGTCGGTTCGTCGGCGTGAAGGTTGGCGAATCCCAGCAGGCTAACCAAGAGAATCAGGCAGAGAGTTTTCGGCGATGTCATCGCGCTACCTCCTCGGAGTGTACGAAACGGATCAGGTCTCGCTCCATCGAGGAGTATGCCGCAGAGTCCGGCTGCGAGCTACGGTTACGCTGCATTGTCACACGCGGGCGTGTGGACGAGCGCGGGGCATGGACTAGACGTCCACATACGATTCCCAGGTTAACCAACGAACTCTTGGATAGCAATCGGGCGTTCTGGTTGTTCGGCTTTTTTCGGCGATCGTGGTGAAACCTCGGCTAAGCCGCAAGCGGCTACCCTTTACCCCCTCAATCCCATTGCCCCTCCGCCCCTGCTCTCGTCATAGCCAAAGGTTGAGCCGGCCATCGAGCAAATCGGGAATCGTTTTTTCCACGATCTTGCGAACCTGCTGGGCGTGATAGCGCGTGCTGAAATGCGAGGCGATGATCAGTTCGTTGTTGAAGCGGTCCTTCCGCTGCATCAGGTCGTCGAGGTGGATGTGACCCAACTTGTGGATCTTCTCCTTGCGGTGCTTCTTGGCGACGAACGTCACCTCCATAATCAGCACTTCGGCCTCGTACATGTCGGGCGAGTCGTCCAACCCTTTCGGAGCGCTGTCGCCCAGGTACGCGACGCGGGGCTGGCGATACTCATTCGTGATTTCTTCGCCGGCCAGGCGGAGGTCGCGAATCTGCTCGCCAGTCAGATCGAGATACTCGGGTTTGAGCTTCCGCCGCCGCTCCCACACGACAAAACCCATCGAGGGCACCGTGTGTGTTGTGCCATAGACGGTCACAACCAACTCGCGCGAAAGCTCGATCTCATCGCCGGGGTTGATGCCAATCAACTCGCACGGCAGTCGACCGCGGTCGAGTCGGCTGAACGCTTTCAGCATGCGGTTGACGTTATCAATGGCGTGCTCGGGTAGATAAATGTTGGGCGGCTCCATTTTCATCATCCGCCGCCGGGCGATGTAAACCGGCAACGCCGCCACATGATCGAGGTGCGTGTGCGAGATGAACCAGTTCGGCGTGCCCATGAACGACCACGGTTGGGCACCTAGGTCGAACCCCAACTTCAGTTCGGGAATCCGCCAGTAGGTTTGCACGGCCGCGCGTGAATAGCCCTCGATCGTGAGATCTTTGTGCGTTACCTGTTTGACCGGCAGATTGTTGACCATCCGCTCAGTGTAGAAGAAAAAGGGGCGAGGGACGAGGGGCGAGCCGCTTGCGGCTTAGCAATGCACGCCCGCAAACGATTCCGGCATCACTTGGGCTTGCTGCTGCCGTAGTCGGTCAAGTCGGCGATATCGGAGGTGTCGAGGTTGCTGTCGAACGCCTCGTCTGGTCGCAGCCAGATTTCGCCGTGCAAATCACTCTGTTCGACTTGCACAGCGCGATGCCGGACCAACTCCAGTGTGGCGAGGAAGACACCGATCATGGCCGACTTGTGCATCTCGGCGCGGAACATCTCGGAGAAGGCGACCCGCCCCGCCTCGGCCAGCCGCTGATGAATCCGCTGCATGTAAACGTGAATCGGCGTGTCATCGTAAACGATGTTCGACGCCTGCACCTGTTCGTGCTCACGAAGAATGCGACCCAACGAACTGACGAGGTCCCAAAGCTCGACCTCTTTGATCGGTTGCTCGGCCGGGTCGACCGTCCGCTCGGGCAGATCGTTCGCCTGGCGGGCATACCGCATCTGCCATTGCCGGCTTTGGTCTTCGAGGATCGTGGCAGCGTCTTTGTACTTCTTGTACTCGAGCAACCGTTCGACCAATTCCTCACGGGGATCTTCCAGCGGTTCCTCGGTTTCGTCGACGCGCGGCAGCACCATCCGCGACTTGATCTCGATCAGCGTGCTGGCCATATCGAGGAACTCGCCGACCGCGTTGACGTCGATCTTCTCGAGCACCGTGATGTAGTCGAGATATTGCTCGGTGACGGTCGCGATCGGCAGATCGACGATATCGACCTCGTGCTTGCGCACCAAGTAGAGCAGCAGGTCGAGCGGACCGCGGTAGGTATCGAGTTCGACGCGAAAGTTCATAGTTTCACGGTAGCAAAAACGCCGCCCCCTGACGAGGGGAATTGGGGAGGACGGAGGCGTAAGACCTGAGGGATGAGACTTGAGCAAGGACCGAAGGGGAAAGCCCCCTTTCCTCTCGTTCCCAGGCTCCCGCCTGGGGACGCACTGGATGGGAGGCTCCGCCTCCGGTACTTCTCAACGACACTCACCGCCAGTCGGTGCAAACGTCGATCAACCCATGCTGGCTGGCGTAGTTCCTCGCACTCGAATAGCGCCAAGCCAGCGGATCATCCACGTATCCTCTTCGTAGCGGATTGTTGTGAATATACTCGATCTTCTGCCACATCACTTCGTCCGACTCGATGATCTGCGGATGACTCCCTTCCTGCCAGAACTGGTGGGTCTGATCCGTCCTGTGCCGGAGCTTGAAGTGTTTCAACTCCTGTAAAAGCGTTTTGCTGTGTTGCCGCTGTAACTCCTTAACAATCGCGGTTGCCGTGAACGACTTGAACTCGCCAACGCGCTTGCCAAGCTGTGGACCTACGGCGATCCAATGTAGGTGGTTCTCCATCACGGCATAGGCAGAATACGACTCTTGATTCGTCTTGTTCAAAGGGAACTGCTGGGGTTATCGTACATATTTCGGCTTTGATGGCTTTGGCCGAATGGTATCAGCTA
>Ga0180435_10000745_pt1 | contig 34586 bp, 27 predicted proteins | sample SS_ome_3_FD_132467 | JGI IMG/M metagenome (GOLD analysis project Ga0180435, IMG submission 132467) | Hypersaline lake sediment archaeal communities from the Salton Sea, California, USA - SS_3_S_1 metaG | ecosystem: Environmental > Aquatic > Non-marine Saline and Alkaline > Hypersaline >... | reverse complement strand
AGGGATTACCCAGGGCAACCTGGTTATACACCCTACTCTCAAGCTAGAGGGGAGGTACGATGACAACATCTTCCTGACTGAGAGGGATGAGGAAGACGATCTTATCGGTATTATTAAACCGGGCGTCAACATTGAATTTCCCTGGGATAATAATATCCTTATGCTTGATTTCCTCGCTTCTCTTTATTACTTTAAAGATCACCCTTCTGAAAATCATCAGGATTACCAGTTGAAAGGGATGCTGAATCTAAGATCATCCGACTTTTCCCTGAAGATTGAGGAACTCTTTCTCTATACTTCTTCGAGGGAGAATACCGATTTCCGGCAGAGGGTAAAACGGATTGAGAATACCGCTTCGGCGGCACTCCTCTGGTCGGCCAACTCTTTTGAGCTTCAGGGGAAATACAAACATTTTTTAGAAGATTATAAGGATGATATATACCGACCTTATGATCATCAGGAGCATTTCGGAATTTTAACCGGTTTCTACCGGATCGCGCCTAAGACCAAGATACTGCTGGAATATACCTATGATCGAATCATCTACAACCAGGACTGGGACCGGGACGGTTATTACAATGAACTCCGGGCCGGCCTGAAGGGAGAAATCACCAGTAAACTGTCCGCGACGACCAAGGTCGGGTACCAGGATCGCCGTTACGATGATGACTCGGTCTGGGATGACTACACCGGGATAGTCGGATTTCTCACTCTGGAGTACACTATCTCCCGGAACAGTAATCTACGTGGGGGGTGGGAGAGGACCACCCGGGAATCAACATTCGGCGAGAACAGTTACTACCTCCTTAACCGTGGTTGGCTGGCATACAGCCAGCAACTGGCGCATAAGATCCGGGGATATGTCCAGATACAATACAATAACTACCGCTATCCGAAAGCTACTACTGCCGATGGAAAAAAGCGGAGGGATGACATCTGGAGACCGGAGATCGGCATCAGATATCAGATTCAGACCTGGCTGCAGGCGCAGATCGGGTATGAATACCGGCTTCGGGACTCCAATCTGGACGGTATGGATTATAAGGATAACCGGGTCACACTGGAACTATCGGCGACATATTAATTTGGATTTGCCTCATTTTAATTATTGATTCCAGGAAAAGATTCAGCATAATAGGAACATGAAGAAATCATTGGCCGAACTATTCGGCTCTTTTTTTTTATACCCGGCCGCAATTATGTTGTTGGGTGCTATCTTATTAGGGACTGGATGCGGTTCTACCCCAGAGGCCGCGGCCCCCGCACAATCAACCGGGGAGATGAAACTGTTTTATTCGCAGCCCGGAAGCCAACCGGAAGAGCCTCCGGCCATCCTCGACGATGTCAGTGTACCGGAAGTTGCGGCTGAATCAGAAGAAGATCTCCCCCCCCAGATTGAGAATTCAGACGGAGTGGGGGAGAAAAACTCAGACTATCTGATCAGTCCCCATGATGTTCTTGATATCTCCGTTCTGGGTGAAGAAGACTTATCGCAGATCGTCCGGGTTTCGGAGAAGGGTGTCATCTCATTTCCTCTCCTGGGAGAAATAAAGGCAACCGGGTATGCCCCGCTTCAATTAGAAAGAGTACTAGAAGAGATGCTGGAGAAAGACTTTCTGGTCTCCCCATCGGTCAATATCTCGATCAAGGAATACAGCACTATATCAGTTCTGGGTCAGGTAAAAAAGCCGGGAAGCTATGAAATTAAAGGCCGGCTAACCGTAACCCAGGCCATCGCCCTAGCGGGTGGCCTGACAAGAATCGCCAGTCCCAATGGGGCGAGAGTAATTCGAAAATCCACCGGGGGCGAAGAGATCATTCCGATCCGCCTTAAAGATATCATGGGGGACGGTGATCTATCCCAGGATATCTCTCTAAAACCCGGTGATCTAATAGTCATTCCGGAGAGCTTTTTTTAATGGAGTGCGATTATGCCAATCTCTAAAGAAATCGAATCTAACTTAAGAGAGAAACTCTATATTATCTCAAATAAAAAGTGGATCCTGATCGTTTCAGTGGTTATTATCGTTACTTTAACGACGATCGCAAATTTTACCGCTACCCCTCTCTACCGGGCGACCGCCCGGGTCAAAATAGAGCCCCGAATGCCCAAGATCGCCCCTTTTGAAGAGCTATACACAATCTCCGGTAGACAGCTTGATTACTATAACACCCAGTATAAGATCTTGAAATCCCGGTCTCTGGCCAGAAAGGTCATGGAGAGCATCCCGGCGGCTCAAGCTGCTGAATTAAGCATACCGAAACTGTTGCAGATGGTCGCTATCAAGCCGATTGCTCAGAGCCAGTTGGTCGATATCAAAGTAATCTCCTCCGATCCTGAATTGGCCATGCAGGTGGCAAATACCTGGACGGACCAATTTATTCGCATGACCATAGAGTCGAAATTGAAGGCCATTCAAACCGCCCTTTCACAGTTAACAACTCAACTGGATGAGCAGAATGAGACGGTAAAAGCAGCCCGAAGGGAATTACTAAGATACAAAGAAGAGGAACGGATCGTATCGTATGAACATATTCAGGATGAACTAGCCAGAGTTATCGAAGCATATTCAACGGTCAAGAGAGAGAGGGAAGAGAAAGAACTTCAAATACAGCATCTAAAAAAATCCTCCTCCCAGGGGCTTCCCCTGGAGACGTTCCCTCAAATTCGTTACCACTCCATTATCATGCAGTTAAGGAGCCGGCTGGTTCAACTTCAGGCAACGCTTTCGGAAAACTCCCAGCGCTATAAATCAAAACATCCAACGATGCTTCAGCTGGAAGCCGAGATAAAGATGGTCAAGGCTAACCTCGCGGAAGAGATACAAAAAATTATTCAAGGACTCCAAACGGAGTTTGAGCTGGCAAAAGCCAATGAAGAGAGACTCCTGGCTGATCTGGAGCAGCAGAAGACTCAGGCATTCAATATGGAGAAAAAAACAACCGCGATTGAGGATCTGGAAGCGGATGTAATGATCAAACGTGAAGGGCAGCAAGCCCTTCTATCCCGGGTCAACGAAACCAGCATGACGAAAGGGATCGAGATCACCAATATCCAGATAGTTGATAAAGCCGAACTACCTAAAACTCCATTTAAACCCAGAAAATTATTCAACATCATGCTCTCGCTGATAGTGGGGACGGCAGGAGGAATCACGGCAATCTTTATTTTTGAGAACCTGGACAGTTCGATCAAGAGCGCGGCTGAAGCAAAAAAGATATTAAAATTACCTTTTCTGGGAGCCATCCCCCAGTACTCCCAGCTCAATATTAAAATCAATACTCCCCCGCTGAAGATCATAAGAAACCAAACCGGCCTGATTGCTGAAGCCTACCGGACAATTAGAACGGCAATACAATTCTCTTCACCTGGGAATTCGTGCCGGGTTATTCTGGTCACCAGTTCCGTGCCCCAGGAAGGGAAGTCCGAAATCTCAACCCAGCTGGCAGTGGTAATGGCACAGGGGAATGAGCGGGTTCTGCTGATCGACAGTGATATGAGAAAACCCCGGATAGGAAAGATTTTAGGGCTGGAAGAGCAGCGGGAAGGATTGAGCAACCTGTTATCCGGGCAAGTGGGGATCGATGATATTGTAAAACAGACTGCTATCCCCGGATTGGAGGTCATTACCAGTGGTCTCATCCCCCCGAATCCATCCGAGCTTATCAACTCTTCCGCATTTCAGGAACTGCTCACGACAACCAGGGGGCGCTGGGACCGAGTGATCCTTGACTCGCCCCCTCTCTTGTCGGTAACCGACGCAACTATCCTGGGAAGGTTGGCTGACGGAGTTATATTAGTGGTACGGGCCGGCAATACCAGTGGCAAAGTAGCGATATTCTGCCGGGAGAAGCTGGAGCACGTCAAAGCCCATTTGATTGGCATGATCTTAAATAGATCCGATATCCATCGGGGCCAGAACTATTATTATTATCAGACTTATTATAAATAACCCAACGCCCTCAACTTCTGGGTCGTGAGGTGATCCGATTCAGCCTTTTCAATTTTTTCCTGTTTCTCTAAAAGTTGAGTATGGACTTGTTTTAATTTTGCGAGGAGCCGGGAAGCGATCTCCGGTTCTTCCTGATATATATTTCTCAACTCCTTCGGATCAGCCTCCAGGTCAAACAACAGGATGGCTTCTTTTCCCTTATTATTGTACCCATAGATCAGCTTATATCTCCCTTCCCGGACCGCTCTTGCCCCCCGGTCTTCGAATATGACCTCGTTGTAAATTATATCCCGCTCATACCTCCGTTTTTCTTTGGCGGCAGAAAGAAGATCCTGGATTGTGGTCTGTCGGGGAGTTTCTTCTTCCAATAAATGAAGCAGCATCGGCATGATATCGATCTGGCTGATCTGTTCATCAATTCGGATGGACCGCGGAAAATGACCGGGCCAGGCCAGAATCAGGGGAATTCTGCTCTGCTCTTCGTACAATGACCCACCATGATACCACCCTTGATGATCGTAAAATTCCTCTCCATGGTCCGAGGTAATTATAAGTACCGTATCATCATAAATTCCCATTGTTTTCAAACCCTCGATTAAGATGCCGACAACCTCCTCACTATACATGATGGCGGCATCATAATTGCCTATTAATTCTCTTAGATCCTCATCTTCCAGAGACGGTTGCTCCTTAAAAGATATTAAACTGCCGGACCCCGGGGGATTGAGACGGGGGGCTTTTTCCAACCCTAACTTCTTTCGGTAAGCGGCGGGGGAGGAAAAGGGAACGTGCGGCCCTAAAAGATGGAGATAGGCAAAAAATTTCCCTTTGTTTTCTATAACGCTTCCGGACCAGTTCAGAAACCTGGTCGTCAGGCCCTTATCCGAGAACAGAAATCTCCTGGTTATACCGTTGTCCAGTTTAAAGGGGCTATATTTATTAAGAAAGTAAAAGACGTGATGTATCGATAAATACGGGCGATCGAAGAAATCAGCTTCTCTCCCGATTCCGTAACGGATAGATACCCATGGGCTATTGGTAAATATGCCGACCCGGTAACCGAGTTTCTTCAGTTCCCCAGGGAGTGTCGGGACCTTGCTGGAGAGTTTAAACCGATGATCATTGATGCCGTGTTCGGTAGGATAGAGGGAAGTAAAAAGGGAGACCACGGACGGAAGCGTCCAGGGAGCCGCGACATAAGCATTTGAGAAAAGAACACCTTCTTTGCTTAAAGCATCGATATTGGGTGATATCGGTTTGTCATATCCATAACAATGCAGATGATCCGCCCGGAGATCATCGATGAGCAGAAGAACTATATTCGGGGCGTTCTGAATTGATAGGGGACTGAGGGATTTTTTTCTTCCGATAAAGATGACGAACAGAATGATCAGACATATCAAACCCAACCTGCCTAACTTCCAGAGACCGGCCATGACAGGCTTATCCTTCTCCGTTTTCCTTCTTGCCGAGACCGCGGCACTGATTCTGGGAGTATATCGGTATACCAATACCCAGAAAAGAAACCATCCCAAATCGAAGATCAAACTTTTCGCAGAATGAGCAAGTGGGAGGTATATTTTATTGATCACCGTAAAGCCGATAAGGAAGATCGAGAGGCAGAAAAAAAATAATAGCGGTGGATTTCGCCGACGAAGCGCCCGGACCGGCCGATCCGAGAGCACCCCCCAGAGTCCGAAGCCGGCTGAGACAAAGAGGCCGATCAGAGTCCAGAGGCAGGAGTAGGTCATAACCGCGGTCGAAATAGCGGTGAAAGAAATTGCCTCATGAAAAAGACGGTGCGCCAGCCAGGCGTCCACGATCCCGGTCAGCGCCCCGACCATAAAACCGGATAAGCAGAATTCAAGCAACAAACTGAGCGACTCGATTAATTTCTTCATCATTTTTAAAAATCGGCGGCGGCGGTTATCTTTTCCCAATTCGCACGGAACCACTCCAGATTATTCTTTATGCCTTCCGAAAAATCTATCCGGGGGCGGTAGTCCAATATTCGACCGGCTTTCTCTATCGAGGCCAGAAGGCGATCCTTGGTATCCCACTTTCGACGGGGCGTGTGATGTATCCCCGCCTCATTCCCGGTTAATTTATTGATCAGTTGAGCCAGTTCAATGATCTTCACTTCCTGACCGGAAGCTAAATTGATATCTTCTCCCACCGCCCGCTCAACAGAACCGGCCCGCAGCATTCCGGCGACAATATCCGCGACATATGTAAAATCACGGGTCTCTTCACCGGTTCCGGTAATAGGAAGAGGTTTCCCCTCCAACGCCCAGAAGATAAAATTAGGGATTACATTGCGATAGCGACCGGGAATCTCTCCCGGGCCGTACGAGTTAAAGAATCGTGTCCTCACCACTTTGAGATCATAATGTCGGTAGAAGAAATTGCAGTACAGTTCTCCCAGCATCTTGGTAATCTGATATGGACTACTCAGGTAAAGAGATACGTACTCTTCCCTGAGAGGCAGGGGGGAACTGCTTCCATAGATGGAACAACCGGAAGAGGCATATATAAATTTTTCGACACCGGCGTCCCGGGCAGCTTGGAGGACCTTAAGGGTCCCCAGCCCATTGACCATTAGATCCTCTTCCGGATGATCAACAGAATTTTGATTCGCAAAAAAGGCGGCCAGGTGAAAGACAAATTGAGGTCTCCGGCCAAATACCTCGCGCAAAATATCGTCTTCGAGGGTGCTTCCCTCTACAAAGTGTACATTAGGTTCATCCGGGATATTCCACTTCTCTGAAGAAGATAGATCATCCAGCACAATTACTTCCTTTGCTCCCCGATTTGCCAGGGCGCGGGTTAGATTGCTCCCGATCGCCCCGGCACCACCAGTCACCAATACAACAGTATCAAGATATGTATCATCACAATCATTTCTCATAATAAATTTGCTCCATCAGTCCAGATTAATCATTAAATTTATTAATATGGTAACCCGATTTGTGAATAAAACGGGTTAGGATAATCAGGCACAAAGCTCACTGCAAGTATCCCAGGGATCTAAGTTGCCGGGTTGTTTCCCGGTCCAGTTCCACCTGAGAAGTCATGGGCATATTTTTCTGGCCGCGCTCTTTAAAAGAACGGAGTAAATCTCGTATCGTCCCCAAAACGTCAGGTTCCAGATCCGCCAGGTTCTTCAATTCGGCCGGATCCTTTAGCAAATTATAAAGTTCCTCCCGTCCCTCCTGCTCTATATCCCTCAATTTTGATTTCTCGGTAAGTATATACTTCCATTCGTTATTTTTTATGACCCCATTGAGAATGTACGTGTTAGCCAGATTCTCTTCAATATAGACATCTTCACAGATGCCTTCTCTTGTTTCGGTAGTTATCAGAGACGACAGACTGATTCCTTCCAGGGGAAGATCGACAGCTATATTCAAAACGTCCAATATGGTCGGCATGATGTCTATGCTTCTGACCTGTCCTTCGACAACACGTCCGGCGGGGAAGTTGCCTGGAAACTTGATTATGAGGGGAACTTTTAATTGCTCTTGATAGATGGTAGCTCCATGTCCGTAATAATTGTGCTCGCCAAATGCGCGCCCGTGATCCGAAGTTATGATCAGCATAGTCTTGGAGAATATTTTTTCCGACTTCAATCGCTCGATAATTTTACTTATCTGCTCATCCACAAAACGTATCTCTCCGTCATATAAAGAGATAGCTCTGGAATCATCATCGCCTTCAACATAACCAAAGATTGTGTTATATGGTGGCGGGGGTGAAAGTGGAGCATGCGGATCCATATAATGTATATACATGAAAAAATTCTGCTTTTTATATACATCAAGCCAGGGGATTATTCTCGCGTTGGCTAACTCTGCATTATCATAGTCATTATGATCGAATTTTCTGTTCACTATTTTCAGAAAATAGGGTGGTTTTTGCCGCATCTGCCTGAGAACTGCGTTATAAAGCTTATCCCTCATTAAACGGTCATCGAAAAATTTAAAGCCCTGATCGAAGTTGAATATTTTCTTGAGGTTGGGGTTGGCCACATATCCATAGTTAATGTATCCTTGATCACCCAGGATCTCCGCGAGGGTAACCAGATCTTCGGGCAACGCATGGGTATGTAATGTCGTACCGTGCATACTCGGGTAAAGTGAAGTTAAGATCGACGACACCGACGGTTTGGTCCAGGAAGACTGAGAATAGCAATTTTTAAATAATACTCCCTCTCTGGCAAGCGCGTCCAACTGCGGGCTGGTGTTCCTTTTATATCCGTAACAGCCGAGATGATCCGCTCTCAACGCGTCAATCACTATCAGTATAACATTTATATCGTGTTTCGTCTTAGAATGAACAGGCTTATAATTAGCCTCCGGTTGGCGATTCTCCCAGAAATAACCGAAGGCGGTTAAGCTCGCTGATACGGCTATGAGAGAAAGACAAATTATGGTGATTAACTTATAAGTATTCTTCTTCTGGAATTGAGAGAGTCTTAAAGATGAAGATTTTAACTTCCGGGACTTATTGAATAGAACCAGGAGCAGGAAGGACAGGGGAAAAAAGAGGATAAAAAGAAAAAATACGGTGTAATTAATAAGAAGAATTTTAGCCTTTAGTGACAGCTCCATGGAGTGTAACGGATGGTCTAAAATTCCGGGATCAAACCTCAGATAATACGGGGTGACCAATAAGGCTATCAGGAAAGACAAGGTCAATAAATTCAAAATGATTATTTTTGCGGGATGATCTGGATTCATTTTCAATCATTAAAAAGGCGAAAATTATTTTACATCTTCTGTAGAAGCTGTTCATACGCAGCCAGAGCTCCATCCATGGAGAAGTGCTGTTTCACATATTCCCTCCCGTTCCACCCCATTCTCTCTTTTAAAGTGCTGTCGTTATACAGCCTGAGAACAGCTGAAGCCATCTCTGGAGGCCCCATAATCTTTTCCGACCAGCCGCAACCAGCTTCCCTGATAATATCGTTTGCCTCGCTCTCCTTGTTCAAGCTGCCGATAATAGGCTTCCCGGCAGCCATATACCCCAGGATCTTGGAAGGAACCACCGGAGTTCTCATGCTCTGTTTCAGAGTCACCAACCCCACATCGCAGATGGCAACCAGATCCGGATACCTCTCCAGCGGAATAAATGGATGGAGAATAATGTTTTTGAGAGAGAACTCCTTCATCCTGGCCGCGATCTTTAACTTCTGGCTCCCCTCGCCTACCAATAAAAATACAATATCGGGATATTTTTCCAACCGGCGGGCCGTTTCGACAATCACATCCATATCCTGCGCGTAACCCATAACCCCGGCAAAAAGAGCAACAAATTTTCCTCGCAAATCTACCCCAATACCCAGATCGAATTTTCCTTTTTCTTCCTTAAAAACCGCCAGATCAACCCAGTTGTGAACAACCTTAATTATTTCAGATTTAATACCTCTCCCTGCAATAAAATCCTTATTCCCGGAAGAGTGAACTGTTATATACCGGGCCCCGCGATATATAAATCTCTCCATCCCTCTAAATATTTTGATTAGATAAGGACTCTTGAGCGCTTTCAGGTCGATCGCATTCTGGGGAAAGAGGTCCTGAACATTAAAGATGTAATTGGCCCCTTTTAATAACTTCAAGAAAAAGGCGGTAAGCCCCAGTGGCAACGGCGGAGAGTAGACAATCGAGGCATCAACCCGGCCGATGAACAAACCGGCTAATGAAAAAATGACGGGTAATACCATCTGGCCAAAACCCCGCTTCAGATGAGAAACATTATGGAGAGGAGGCGTCTGAAGACGTAACACCCGGATTCCTTCTTCCTCTTTTAGACTGAAAAGATCTTTCGACGGGGAGATGCCTTCAATAAGATTATACTTCGGTATTGAAGTAATTACCGATACCCGGTGTCCATTCCGGGTCAGACCCCGAGCCAGTTCCGACATCATAAGCGAGGCGGATCTGATCTCAGGAGGATAGGAGTCTGTGATTAACAAGATATTCATATCCATTACTACTTGTTTATTTTCTTGCTTCTACGTAAAGGGTCTGTTCAGGCATCTTATCCAGTCTATCAAGATCAGGTGTAGCTCCTTGTTGGAAAGAGCACCGATTTATGTTGTGGAAACCGGCTTTTTCAAGTTGTTTTTTCAGCAACTCAAAATCATACATATATCGATGGAGGGAGAAGATAGAATTATTTGAGCACGGGAAAAATAAATTCAAAGCTTGTTCCTTATCACCTCTTTGAAAAAGCGATATAGCGTATTCCAAATCCGGAACACATATTCTGATAACCCCCTCCGGTATAATAACACGATGAGCTTCTTTCAAGAGTCCTTTTATATCATCCCTGTCCAGATGCTCAAGCAGATGACTTGAGTACAGATAATCAATTGTGTTGTCCGAGAATGGTATCCCATACCTTACTTCGTGATGGATAAAAAGATGGTTATGTAAAATTTCACAATATTCGTCTTGAGAATGCCACTGCCTAGCACCGGACATTCTATAAAGCACTTTTAAAAAAGGCCGGGGCCACTTCGAAAAAAAGGCATTCAGACTGATATCGAGGTTAATCCAGCCTTCGGCGGGAGAAAGCCCGGCACCCAAATTGACCTTAACAACTTCTTGATTGGGACGATACCTGCGGTTCTTTTTAATCCAAGCCACTTGCCTGGTTGAGAATTCAATCAATCTTCTGAGTTTAAATGGCATTATAGTCCCGTCCCTTAGTACACCTTTAATTATTCCATTCGATTATATTGGCGTGTATGTAATCCGTTAAATTTATGAGACGCTTCAATTATAGTCCGGGCCGTCCTTTCAATTGAAAATTGTTTTATTCGATCACGGGCATTATGAGACATCTCTAACCTGAGATCTTTATCAGATAATAGACTTTTTAATCGATCTGTTAACAATTCCACATTTCCCGGGGGGAACGTATAACCTGTTTTGCCGGCAATAACCAAATCCGGAGCAGAGGTACATCTTTCGGAAACAACCACCGGCAAACTACTGGCCATCGCTTCATTAACCGATAATCCCCATGTTTCATAATCCGAAGGCAAAACAAATATATCACTTAATGCATAATATTTAACAATATCTCTCTGATTTTGAAAACCTACCAGGCGAATCCGGTTATCACCATCAGCCTCCTTTTGAACTTCTTTCATCAGTATCCCATCCCCAACCATAATAAGGAATGCATTCAGATCTTTCGGCAATTGTTTTACTGCTTTGATTAAGTCTTTCGGTCTCTTCCTCGGGATGAATTTTCCTGTGTATAGGATAACCTTTGCTTCCGGAGGAATATCCAGTTCCTTCCTTAAACTCAACAATTCACCGGATTTCTTCCACTGTTCTACTCCTTGAGAAAAAAACTCATTATCAACACAATAAGGAGCCCTTAAAAATCTACTTGGATTTACTCCGTGTTCAAGGAGGAATCGTTCAGGAAGTGTCCCCACAGTTATAAATAAGTCTATCTTTTTAAGAAATAGGGGATAGATTGCCTTTTTTACTCTGCTCTTCAGCAGGCCTTGGGTCCTATCCCACCAGGTGGATTGTCGCCAGTGGGCGGAGACTGTCTCCCCCCGATATATTAAAGGAATATTCCCTCTCCGACTGAGTCCCAGTATCCGCCAGAATAAGATCATACTCCAGGAAACCATAAGCAGTATTTGAGTTATCCCATCCTTTGCTGCTATTGCCCCGGCATCCTGTATATCCAGGAGCCAACTCTTCCGGGAATGATGATTAAACTTATCTCCATTTGGGAAGCAATGGGGATACCCTTCAAGAAGAGGGAGATCCCAGGCAAAGCGCCGTCCGAAACCGATATCTTCAGACTCCGGGGATATACCGTGAGTAGAACCAAAATAAACACAAAATTCGATCTCTCCTAACCGCGAAAGTTCTTTAAAAATAGGTGTTTGATATTGAATCGGATGAGAAGTTATTATTGCTAATTTACTATCCACGGAACTCCTTATTGCAAAATAGTCATATCCACCATCAGGGGGATCCCCTTCCGGAGAGATTCCTGAATTTCAAATGTGGTCAGGGTAGTAAAAATATATTCCCGGATATCTACCGGTAGATTCTCCTGATTCTTCACCCCTTTAAAGAAAGATAAAAATTCATCTTTATGCCCCCGGTCCACGTTCATCTTCTTCATCCGCCGAATCTTACCGGATCGGAAGAACGAAGCGGACCGGAAATTATCGATCAGGCAGACCGAGTTGCCCCCGAATACCTCTAATCGTTCTCGCGGAAATGATCTATCTCCTCCGGCTGTATAAATAATCGCGGCCACCGTGCCATTTTCCATCTTAAGGTTGACAATCAGGTTCTCTTCACCTTGAGCCGGAGAAGTATCACTGGTGACTGATTCCGCGTAGACCCGGATGGGGACTGACCCGGTTAAATATTGAATCGTATCTATGAAATGCCCTACTTCGCCAATGATTCTCCCCCCCCCCTCCTTACGGTTCACAACCCAGCTCCCGGAAGGAACCGAGCCAGCATTAACCCGAAAATTTACCACCAGGGGACCGCTAATCCCGGCGAGCCATTTCCGGGCCTGCCGGCAGAAAGGAGAGAACCTCCGGTTATGCCCGACCATCAACCTCCCCGGACTTTTTTCGTAAACACGGAGAATCGCACGGAGTTCTTCCATATCCAGGGCAAGAGGTTTCTCGACAAAGACATACTTGCCTTTCTCCAGGCTCTCTACCACTAATGACGCGTGCAGGTTATGCCGGGTCGCTATCAAGACACAGTCGATCCCCGGATCATTTAAGAGATCACGGTAATCGGTAGTACAGTATTCAAAACCAAATTTATTTCCGGTATGGTGGCCGCTGCTCCCGGTGGCGGTGGCAATTCCTTTCAGCCGGATCCAGGAGATACCTTTAATCGCCGGAAGAAGCGTCCCTTTCGCGAATAGACCCGCCCCGATCAATCCAACACCAACCGCCGCGCGGACCGGTCCGGACTCACGCCGGGTTGGGGAGAGTTCAACCTTCCTCTCCAGTCTCTTCTTCTCCCGTGGATAAGTCAGCACCACCCCGATATATTTATCGCCGGATTTGCCACTGATCAATTGATATGCCAGATCAGCCTGCTCGATAGAAAAATGATGAGTAATTAATTTTTCCAGGCTAACCTTATTATCATTGACCAGGGAGAGGAAACCAGCCAGATTACGCTGCCCGCTCCAGCGTGCGTAAGGGAGCGGATAATCGTCACCCCTTTCCTCGTAATTGATATCATCAATCCCGGGACCGGCGGAGTGAGGGATCACCAGCTGCAGCTCCTTCTCATAGAAGAGGGGACGGGGGATGGTCAAGCCAACCAGTCCGGGAACAGCAATCACAGCTCTCTCCCGGGCCAGTTCCGCGGCAAACTCCACCGGACGGGGACTTTTAGTCGCGGCCATAATTATTACTGCGTCGGCGCCGGCACCATCAGTCAGCTCAAAGACTATCGACCCGGCTTCTTCTTCGGATCGGTACGCGCCGTCAGCGCCCAGTTCTCCGGCCAGCTCACACTTCCACTGCTCGGGGTCAAGTCCTATCACTCTACCCCCCGCAGCTTTAATCAGCTGAACCGAGATCAAACCGAGCAGACCAAGCCCGATCACCACGATAGTATCACCAAGTCCAATATTCAAAAGTCTTATGCCATGGAGCGCGATCGCGCCCACCCCGGCAAAGGCGGCCTCTTCATCACTGACCCCGGATGGAACTTTCGCACAGAGATTCTTCGGGACAAAATTCACCTCGGCATGGGCAGCCCAGGGGCTGCCAAAACAAGCAACCCGATCTCCAACCCGAAAACCTGTCAGGTTAGCGCCAACCTCGATTACCTCTCCGGTCGAACTATATCCGAGGGGAACCGGAGAATCCAACCGCCCCATCGCCTGGCAGTAAGCTTCCATCGCCCCCTCGGTCCGGACTTTCTCCCATACCTTCCTGACCAGATCCGGACGGCTTGCCGCCTTCCCGATCAAATTCTTCCGGGCCAGTTTAAGCCCGGATTTCTCGGTCCCCGCACTGATTAATGAAGCCGTAGTACTGACCAGCACCCCCCCCTCCCGGCAGATCGGCGCCGGAACTTCCAATACCTGAAGTTCCCCCGTTTTATAAGATTGAATTACCTGCAGCATAAGGTATCGTCCTTTAGTTTTATTAGATCCTCAGTCACATTGTATGGGTAAACTTTAATTATTAATACTAACATATATATCTATTTTTCAAGTATGGAATGCCACTGATAAATTATTCGCGTTATAAGGGAGATATTATACCGGATGTGAGATGCAGAAGTAATGTTGTTCCCTTGCTTACACATTCTTATTTCTTACGTGGAAATAAGACATCTAATGTCTCCCGCGCGGTCTTATCCCAGGAGAAATCTTTTGCCCGCTTAATCCCCTTTTCTACCAAACGGCATCTCAAATTAGAATCATCCAATAAAAGCTTAATCTTCTCCTCCATCTCTTTCAGGTTGGCAGGATCAAAATAGACAGCGGCGTCACCCAGTATTTCTTCCATAACCCCGGTCCGGGCGGCGGCTACCGGGATTCCGGAAGACATTGCTTCTATTGAAGGATGTCCGAAAGTTTCAAGATATGAGGGAAAGACAAACATTTTCGCCCGGGAATACACATCAGCCAGCCAGGAATAATCGATACTTCCCGCCAAAATTACTCTCCCCGAGAGATTATTCCGGGATATGTAGTCGGTCAATTTACGGGAATACGCTTCATCGGCATTTCCTCCGACGATAACCAACGGTATCCGAATCTCCGGATGGGAGGAAATCAGGCTATGATAAGCTCTGATTAGAGCCAGATAGTTTTTATACCAGTATATCGTGGAGACCGACAATATGTATTCCGGGGGGAATTCCGGCATTTTAGATTTCGGAATCGGATCTCCTTTCCGTCTGAACCCGGAACCAAATCCATGGTGAATGGCCCGGGTCTTACCGGGATCAAGGCTTAATCTCGCCGAGATCTCACGGCGGGAACTCTCGGAGACAAAGATAATCCTATCCGCTCTCCTTGCCGAGAGACGCGCCAGCTTCGATAATACTAAGGACCTGATACGGTCTCTTCCTTTCCACTGCAAGGGGATTTTCGTATAAAGAGCCGGATTCCTCATCGCCAGAACGATCGGACAGGGAGACGCCAGGGTAGTTGTATCCGCGGGGGAATAGAGCAGGTCAGCCTTCTCTCTTATCAGAATGAAAGGAAGCAGTAATTGCTCATATATAACCCGGAGCAGCGGCGAGACCGTCAGTCTCCCCGATCTTATTACTTTGAAGTTCTCCGGAAGAGAAGAGATCTGAACCGGGCTGCGCGGTGGAAGCAAGATCAGATACTCATTATCTCTATCCAGGCCTCCCAGGGCCGGAAGGAGATTATTAAAATACGTTACTCCTCCTCCGATCTTAGCGGATAGCGCGTTAATTACGATCTTCATATTAATCGGAGAGAGCTAGTATGGATTGATCCGCTCCGGTCGGGGGGAGCTCATTTCCGATCTCGCTAATCACGAATCTTAATTTTCCCCCGACATGGGGAATATCTTCCATCGATTCCGTGGTCAAGGGGATTTGGTCCTGAGTTCGGCTGACCAATTCCTTCCTGACTTTTTCCATGATTCGGGCCAGATCAGAGGGAGGAAGACCCGGGACATATTTCAGGATTAACGAATAATCGGACTTCTGAATGACCTGGAACCCTTTAACCGCATCCGGGAAGTCGTCAAAGATCGTGGTCAAGTATGCTCCGCTTATCACCGTTCCATCGGGCAGTTTAATCATATCAGTAGTCCTTCCCCTGACCCGGTCCATCATCGGCAGGTGGATTCCGCAAGGGCATTCCCCCGGCAGAGCTCTTCCCATATCCTGATTTTCATAGCGGATGATCGGGAAAACATAATTTTCCAGGTCAGTCACCAGGATTTTGCCCGCCTCCCCCATCGGGAGAGGGCGATACCGTTCATCCACAAACTCTATATATCTGCCTTCCCAATTGATATGAAGGCCGGCTTGTTGCCTACACTGGGCGGCCAGCCAGTACACTTCCGCCGAACCGTACTCCTCATAAACGGGCCCCCGGAAAACCCGCTCGATCCGATTCCTCTGGACCTCGGTGAGTGGTGACGCCGTCACCCAGATAGCCCGGGGAGAATGAACCGGCAGAAGATGTTGCTCGGCATGAAGAGCCAGATGATCTACGGCGCCCACATATCCTTCCAGAAGCGGAGGTTGAAGCCGGTTGAACTTGTGGAGAAATACTTCAATCGCCCGGGGGGACATTGAGGATGCGTCCAGACGGAGTTTCCTGGTTGGATACCAGGCCAGCTTATTAATATATCCATCCAGCGCTCGGGTGCGCCGCATTCGCCAGACAAACGCGCCGTTCATACTCGGGCCGATCCCCCACCAGTTCATCATTCGCCAGGAGTAAGTCTCCACCGGGACTCGCCTATCATGCATCACTTTTACCGGGACTCCGGTGCTGCCTCCGGTTGTCGAGATGATCATATCTCCTGAGCGTGACGCCGGCGCGATTAACTCCCGAAAGTTATCTTTCAGTTCCCGACGGGTTAAAGGAGGGATATTCCCGAAGTCCTCCGGTCGTCTGATATCATCAGGATGCAGACCAATATCGTTATATTTTTTTTGATAAAAAGGGATCTTCTCCCACGCGTATTTCAGTAATTTTTGCCTCCTATCCCAATTGATATCTTCCAGCTCCTCTCTCGACAGGTATTGATGACTCAGCAGGGATCGATACATGGGAAAAGCTTTCCTGCGGTACATTCCATATTTGGCGAAAAAAATTTTCCTTTTGATCTCCGTCGGGATCATCTATCTCCCCCTCCAGTCGATTGCGGAGCAACTTGATGGGGCATAAATAATTTATAGATACAATATACTATCGTATTGAGTACCATAATAATAAGTACCCATCTGAGCCAGTAGAGGGTAGACATAAACAGGGGAGACTGAAATCTAGATAACAGGACATATAAAGCCAGCAGATAGACCAGGATTCCATCCTTCCGAATCAAGATAACTCTCAAAACTGCTCCAAAAAAGACCGCGAGGAAAGCCCCGCACCCGAGGATGCCTACTATTCCCCAATCCGCATAAGCGGAAGCGAATAGCGTCGTCTGTTGGTCCCGGTGGCTTAGTTCATAATGCCTGACAATCAGGCCTTCCATTTCACCCCGCGGCTTCCCCGGCCAGATCACCCGGGGAATAATCGTCGCCGCGCCTAATAAGTTATGCTCGCCATACATAAGTGGGATTCCGTTACTGATGTGAGCATCCATTATAGCGCTGGGAAAATCCAGAGCGGCAATACGTTTCTTCGCGTTCAACAGTAAAATAAACTTAAGATTCTGAATATTGGTGAATTCCTCCGATGTGATGATCTTATCCGCCCGGGTGAAGATGTTCTTTTCTTCCGTTAAGAACCGACCTATGGAAGGATCACGCAACCGGGTCATCTTTACTATACTAATAATTAAAAAACCCAGCAGCAGGAAAATACCCCCCATCAATACCCATCGCATCTTTAGCCTTTCTCGGTAATAGAGCATATAGATAACCACCAACACCAGGAGAGTGCAAATCAGCAATTTTCGGCTCTGATAAGCAAAGAAGATCGGGAAGAAAGAGAGAAATCCGACGATTACCAGGATTCGAGCAGCGGCATTTTTTCTTTTGAAGAAGAGAATACCCATCAGGCAGAAGGTCAGACTCAGCATTAAAAAACTGGACCGGGCAAAAATATTATCCATTTCTGAGACCGCTCCTGAAAAGCTGAATTGTTGGAACATATACGCACCGGTCATATAGAGAAAAAGAGCCCAGCATAATAGATAAGCCAGAACTGCGTAAAGGGGGATCACGTTCTGAACCCCCGGTGTGAAGAAGTTGCGCAAACCCCGTTCGATATATCCGTTCAGCGAGAACCAACTTACAACCACTCGGTAGACACCGTCAAAAACGGCAAGCCCGGCCACAATAAAAGCCAGCATCGGAAGATAATAATCAGTAGCTCCATAGTTGATAACCACCTGCTCGGGCAAGATCAGAGGGGCCAGATTACCCACCCCGAAGAAGAAGAACCCGTTGAGGAGAATGATCGTGTGAGGAGAGAAATAGCCGAAGACCCCCGGATGGACCGGCCGGGTCCACCACCTGAAGCCGACCAGGGTCAGCAGGGCGAGACAGACAGAGAACTGGAGGGAGAAGATAAACCCCTGTACAGGCATAATGAGGCATAGATTGATTAGCCCGATTCCCAGTGCCACACAGACGATAATCGTTCTTCTCCGGGAGAGATTGACGGCATCTTCAACCCCTACTCCTTCATGCACGCCGGTTTGGTTCGATATATCAACTGATTTTTGCCGGAGAGCGGATTCAATAGAAGCAGTAGCTGTTGTTCTTTCACATTTCATTATTTAATTATCGCCGCCGCCGGGGGGGAACTTATATGTTTTAAACCAAGACCGGCAGATTTTTATCCCTGATAATATAAACAATCTCTCTTCTAATCGGAATCTCGCACATTATTATCTACGGGAAGGTTGACCTCCTCTTCCGTCTGATATTTTACCGAGATGAGATTGCAGACATATCTATAATCTCGCGCAATTGATTATCTGATTGAGCTCCTACCTTTCTTTCTATTTCCTCTCCGTTATTGAAGAGAATAATAGTAGGACATCCCAATATTCTATATTTATCTCTGGCCCCCGGATTCTGGTCCACATTGATTTTTCTGATTTTAACCCTTCCATCATACTCCTGGCTAAGTCTATCCAGTACCGGCATCATCATCTGACTGGGGAGGCACCAGGAACCCCAAAAATCTACAAGTACCGGAATAGGGGATTTGAGAACCTCCTCTTCAAAATTATTGTCTGTGATCCTCTGATTATTTTTCACTTTCTTCGATCTCCTTTTCCAGGTCATAGATTTCCAGAGTATCCACTCTCCTCTTTTCTCCCGACCACCAGGTTTTGGGAATGATGTGGTGTTTTTTCTCTTCTATGCGCTTTTTGATCTCCGGATTGGTGAGGAGATGGAACATATTGTAAATTTCTTCTTCCAGAGTTATAGAGGGTTTGAAACCATACTTCCGGGAAAGTTTTTCATAGATTGGCTCAAAAGGATGTCTCTCCGATTCAACCCGGGGATTCTCCACCCGTTGAATTTTCACCGGCAATTTGAATTCTTCCTTCCCTATTTTAGCTACCGTTCTGGCCAATACTCTCACGCTGTAAAACCCTGACATCTGATTGACCACACTATATTCTCCGGGTTCCGGAGGATAGCCAATCAGGCGCGTCATACACTGCATAGCATCCTGAAGAGCTATAAAGCCCCGGATCTGTTCTCCGGATCCATAAAGAGTAAGGGGGAGTCCGATAATGGCCTGTGCCACGAATCGGTTGATCACCGTCCCGAACCACTCATCGATATCCAGGCGGGTGCGGAGGCGGGGGTCCGCGGCTACATGATCTGTGTGCACTCCATAAATAACCCCCTGCATGACGTCATAGGAGCGGAGCCACCAGTATTTGCAGGCTTCCACAACGTTGTATGTATCCTGGACCTTACTTACATGATAGAAACTTACCGGGTCTCGAGGAGTTAATTCCCCTCCCATACTCCACTCCCGATTATCCCATTTCAACACGGCATCAGCCGGGAAGATTCCTTCGAAGATAGGCCGTCCGGTTAAGGGGGTTCCGTATTCACCCATGGTCCCCAGCTTTATCATGGAGGACTCCGGCACAATATCTCTCATCATGAATAAAACTCCCAGGGTCCCCAGGACATTATTCTGCTGGACAAGGGTGGCATGGTTCAGATCAATCATACTGTAAGGGGCACTGGGGCATTCTCCGTAATGAATAATGGCTTCAGGTTTAACTTCATCGATGAATTCCCGCAGTCTGTCGCGTTCATTCAATATATCTATCTGCCGAAAATTAATCTCCACATCCAGAATTTCTTTGGAGGCCTTGAGCCTCTCGCTCATCCGGGATATGGGGACCACTGTGTGCGCGCCTCTCTCTTTTACCCAATCCCGGCGGTTATAATTATCTACACCGCTTACCTGACACCCCAGAGAGCCTAACCACAGAACCAGTGACCAGCCCAGGTATCCATCAACTCCTAATATCATAACCCGCATATTTTTAAGCAGATATCCGTAGTGTGATTTTTCCCATTGAGGACATTCTTCATAGGTAATAGACATCGGATCGAAGAGTCCCAATTCCGGGCGCCTCTTGCATTCAGCCATAACCTGGTAGGATTCATCCAGTCCCATTTTTTTTCGGAAGTCTTCGACAGATTGGCCGCAGGCTCTAAAATCAACCTTGCCGGCCAGATCAATAGCCGGACAGTTCCAGCAGGTGCAATCTTTATTGTGCATTATCTTTTTCTCCCTTAGTACTCCGTCACATAAATACGGTGCCCTTTGACCGTCGATGCATCCCGATCTGCGGCGTTGCTCGTCGGTCAAATACTATAAAGTATTCTTCCTCCTTGCGCCTTGCATATCGGGCGCCTCAACGCTCAAAATACGTCATCGTATTTATGTGAAGGAGTACTTAGTAATATTCATTAATAAACCAATCGACTGTTCTGCGCAGACCCTGGGAAAGATTGATTTTGGGTTTCCAGTTTAGATGGGTCTGAGCCTTGGTTGTATCCGAGTAGTTCCGTTTCACATCACCTTTCCGGGGAGAAAGATGAGTATATTCCACCTGATTATACCCGGAATCAGAAAGGATCGGTAACAGATACTCGAGTACTTCATTGACAGTGGTCTCTCTGGACGAGGCAATATGAAAAACTTCTCCCCAGGGAAATGAATGAGAGTCTTCAGGAGAAACTACATTTAAGATAGCGGAAATCAGGTCTTCCACATAGATGTAGTCTCTGGTCTGGCTGCCGTCTCCATATATCTCCAGAGTCTCACTGTTCAGAGCCTGGATTATAAATCTGGCTATCACACTGCTTTTCCTATGAGAACCCGGTCCGTAAACATTCCCAAAGCGCAGGGAAGCGGTTTTGAGATTGAAAGTATGGGCGTATATCGCGCAGTAATATTCACCTGATAATTTACTTGCCCCATAAGGAGAGATGGGACCCGGGAGAATTTGTTCATGAAGAGGAGGCTCGACCTCTCCGACGGCGGCGCCCGAAGAAGCATGGATGAATTTATCGGTACTATTCTCTCTGGCGGCTTCTAACATATTAAGGGTTCCGGCGACATTGACCTGCATATCCTTTCGGGGGTCTTTCAGGGAAAGAGCCACACCCGTATTGGCGGCGAGATGGATTACGGCATCACAATTATTACAGCTTCTCCGGCAGGTCTCATAATCCCTGATATCTCCTTCTACAAGCTCGATCTTATTAGAGGTACCGGAGCTGACTTGATGAGGATAAACTTTATTGAACGGATGAATCCGGGCCAGATCCTCCTCTTTTCCGGAAGAGAGATTATCCAGAACCCGGATGGAGTAAGAGGGATTATCTTTTAATTTTTTTATCAGGTTGGTGCCGATAAATCCGCACCCTCCGGTAATAAGAATCTTATCTTTTTTCATATCAACGTTAGCGCCGAAGGCGCTAAATTCTCTACAATATTTAAAACATCCGCGACAGATGGCCGCTCCGGAAGCTGGTCCGGTTCAATCGGGTGCCCCAACAATAAAAACGCGTCCGGCTGGCTGTGTTTCCCGGTAAAAATACTTTTTTCATAGAGCTGGTCTGATTTTATGCCGGACCTGAGATTAAAACCATGATTGGAGATGAGCACTAAATCAGGGGCCTGGTTGGTGTAGGGGCCAGAGTATATCTCATCTTTTTTATAGATTTTATCTATAACTTTTCTGCCGTTGTATTGGAGACTGTTAAAGATAGAGATGAGATCTTCGATGATCATGTCAAAGTCATTCCTGGTAACTCCGCCTCTGGGGTATTTATCATTTACGTTCAAATATATCCTCGCGGGGTCCAGAGCGAAAGCCCGGGTCTTTTCATCCATACCCGCTAACCCGCGCCGGGATTGAGGATCTAATTTAAGATAACCAGTTTGTTTCAGCAGATAGTTTATATTTACATCCCGTTCCGACAGTTCGAAGCCATGGTCGGAGAGAAGAACTATTAAATCATCCTCAGTCAGACTCCGGGCTATTTCACCTATGGCCTGGTCAATTGTACGGAAGTGATTAAGGAAGGTTGCGTGATAGGGATGATCTCTGTCTTCATAGGCATCCCATAAAAAATGAGAGATTCGATCCGTACCGGTAAAGACCAGCATAAATGTATCCCAATCTTGATTTTCCCACAGGCAACGGGAAGCCCGGATTCGAGCATCTAAAGTTTGATCCAGATCCTTTAAGAATAAATCCGTGGATTGATGAGCCTTGGCAGCATCTACATCGATCCGGTAATTCAACTCTTTGAGTTCAGGGATAAGAAATTGAGGGTAAACACTTCTTTCCATATCCAGGGAGACAAAGCCGGATATATGAATGCCGTTTAAGGGTTTTACCGGGAAAGTGGCGGGCACATTGATGATAATCGATTTTCGGTCGGTATTTTTCTGCCAGAAAGGGAGAGCTTTGAGATTACTGAAGTTGGGGAAGGTCAATCGGTAGGTCCCAATGGGGATATCGGTGAAGCCAAATATTCCATGCTCTCCCGGGTTTTTCCCCGTCATTATGGAGCTCCATGCCGGAGAAGAAATTTCAGGGATAGTCGACTCCATCCGGACGAATGTACCTCTCTCGATAATTCTTCCGGTCTCCGGCATGATATTATTTCCCGTTAGATCTTTAATAAGACGATAAGGTGCTCCATCCAGCCCGATAATCACTAATTTTGGTTGGTCTTTCATTTTAGTATATTATGATAAAATTTAATCAGATTCTCTCCATATCTATCCCAGGTAAAAATACGGGTTCTTTCCAGGGCCGCCAGCCCCATCGCTCTTCGCTCTTCTTCATGCTCGTAGAGATAGAGAATCTTCTCCTTCAACGCCTCCACATCTCGTATCGGCACAACATAACCTTCCACACCATCACGGATCAAATCTTCTCCTCCGGTATTCGTGCTGCAGATAAGCGGCAATCCACAGGCCATTGCTTCCGCCTGAACCGCCGCCAGACCTTCATGAATTGATGGGTGAACGTAAACAGATCCCTGAGAATAAATCTTGTAAAGTTCAAAATGCGGAACATGTCCATAATCAGTATAATAGCCTTCGTATCTCTGAAGAACAGAATTTAGTTCATCTGAAATACCTCCCACTAAAAGTAACTCGGCGTTCTTCAAATTCAACTCCGCCATCGCCTGAACCAGATAATGGGTCCCCTTCTGGATGGAGCAACCGGCCTGGATTACCCGGAAGAGATCGTCTTTCCCGGGAAGCGACTTGAAATGTCCCAGATCAATACCGGGAGTTATCCGGATTAGTTTTTCCTCCGGGATCCCCTTCTCGATGAACGAATTTTTTGTGAACGTAGACAATATCTGAATATAATCAGTCTCTTCATATTCTTGAAGTTCTTTTTCTACCATACGATTATCCACCGTCCGGCGGTCAATTCCAAATCGGGAGTACTCTTCCTCCAGAAGTTCTTTCTGCACTTCGATATGAGCCGAGCCTCGTACCAGAACAGTAACCGCTCCCAGTTCTTTCGCCCGTGGAAGAGCGCCAAGCGCGAAACCGGACCAGCTGGTAAATATATCACAGGGCTCGAGCCTTCTTCTGACCCATTCGCCAAAGAACTGAGCCATAGAGTAGTGGACTTTCAGTCTATCCATCTTTAACCCTCTGATCAGTCCATGGGCCAGGAGCTTGGGAAAAATAAAGTTGGCGATTTTCCTCCGGTCTATCTTATATTTCCTTAAATGCAGCTTGGGATCAACTGTAATCAGCTTCAGCAAATGCCCCCGTCTCTGCAGCTGTTCCGCGAGATGATACGTATGGAACCGGCCGTCGGCGGAAACTATAATTTTCATGACTTTACCCTTTTCCAGATGGAGTGGATTAATCCTCTCAGAAGCGAGAATACTCGCTTCCTTTCATTTCGATTAAGATATAAGAAATAAGAGAGTGCCAATCCAGTTGTCATTATCACCGTACCGAATATAATAATCAAATATATCGGATCCAGGAGAGATAACTGTTGCCGGAAACGGTGACCAAACAGATAAAGGAAAACCACCCCCGGGAGAGCCCTAAAAAAAACTTCCCGGAAGAATTTAAGCAATGATTCTCCCAGAATCCGGCAAGTCCGGGCCGGGATGATAATCCCGCATATAAATAGTTCGGCGATAAATAGGCCGCCTACAGTGCCGCTGACTCCGTAACTCCGGGTCAGAAAATAAGCCAGAATTAAACCCAGGCCGGTGGAGGCAATAAAGCAGAGGCTGACCAGGGCCGGACGGTTGAAAGCCGTTTGAAATGTACCGCTTAAATTCCAGATAAGTTGAAGAGTTAAATAGAGAAGAAAAATATTCATGAGCGCCGAATCATAAGGTATCCGGCCACCGGTCCAGAGATTAACTATATCCTTCCCGCAAAAATGGATGAAGATAGCCAGAGAGACACTGATTGAAAACCCGATCTTAACCATAAAAAGCTGAATTTTCCTCAGTGTCAGGTACTGCTTCCGGGCTTCCAGGGAGGTTAATTCCGGCCAGAGAGCGATATTAATAGCCTGAGGGATCTGCTTGGTAACATTGGCCAGTGTTCGCAGAGTTGAAAATACTGCCACCACCGCCGGGCCCAGTTGAGTGGCGACAATAATAGTGCTACCGCTGAATACCGTGAGCGTGGAGATTCTAATCAGAAAGAAGGGCGAACCGGGGAGGATGAAACTGAACCCTTTCTTCATGCTCCCGCCTTTTAAACCCAATCTGACTTCCGGATGTCTCCGGCTTACATCATGAAAAACATATAGTATGACCACCAAAACCGGAAAAAGTTGAAGCAGGGCGAGGATGGCGAATCCTCCACCGGAGACAAGAGCCAACCCGGTTATCAGGAAAACCATGATAACCTGAATATTGACTATCATCGCACCCCGGGGGAACTCGCCAAAGGTGCGGTACAGACCGGTAATTATTCCGCTGGGAACCCTGGCGACAACCTGAGCCGCTAACAGACAGGTTACCAGGACCACCAGGGAATGCCCGGTTTGAGTAAAATGAAACCATTTTCCCAGGGGAAAGAGGGGCAAGATTACCGCTATCAGGAAAATAATGAGCGAACATGAGACAACACTTACCTTGAGAGCGCTCCGCAGGACATATCCATACTCCTCGCTCCGGCCGGTGGAATAGCATTGATTTAATTTATTAATAACATAGTTCTGAATCCCCAGATCCAGCATGGACATATAACCAACCGCGGCAAAGAGTGTCAGCCATTCTCCATAGCGCTCGGTCCCCCAGCATTTGATAAAGAGAGGAACCAGGAATACCCTCCCAAAAATATTGATTATATTTCCCGCGAAAGAAATGAGGCTGCCCAGAGCAACCCGATGGGCTCTTTGTTGATTCGATTCATTCATAAGTTATTCTATTCTCTTTCCGCTACAACCACTACATCCGGCGAAAAATTGGCCTTCAACCAGTTAGATCCAAACCAGCATCTGCTCTCTACGGCGAATAAGATCTTCCTCACGAGATAAGGAGGGCTCCGGGGGAAGATGAGCTTAATCAGACTATGCAGAGGGGAGAAGAATATCTTATTAAGACATCTCGACCGTTTGAGTTTATCATTATATGTCTTCTCTGAACCGGCAATATAGCGGGAAGGATGTTGGGCGCGTTGATATATTGTAACGGCGTGGAATTCATTATCCCTCAGGGTGGCGGTTAGATCTGCGGCATTGGTTTTCCAGGGATGCCCCGGGTCAAAATAATTCAGATCGATAGGATGGAGTCGGTCGGGGTTATTTGATAACTTTAAAATCTCTTCTGAGAATACATTATCTACAGAACTATCCAGCGGGAGACCGGCGATTAATACCCCCCCTGGCCGCAATAACCGAAAAATATTTTTTATCAGGCTTTCCGGGTCGCAGGTATGTTCAAGAAAATGATTGCTGAATATCAGATCATATCTACTCTCTAACTTTTCAGATACTATGTTAAAATCCCCCTCTATAAACTTGAAATTCAGAATACTGTATAATCTACAATCAATCTTATTCCTATCATCTATAGCGGTGATATCCGCATCCGGTAAAACCGCCTTAATAAAGATAAGTTCGTGGCCGTTTCCGCATCCTATTGAGAGGACCTTAGTGGCGTGACGAGAGATCTTATTCACCCTCCAGCCATAATCATTAAGTAAATTCTTATATTGTACTTCGTCAACCCCAAGGTTTTTGAAGAGAGAGATTGCTCTTTTATTTTCTTCCGGCTCTATTTCCGTACTGACTATATCGTCTGATATTATCTCCGCGGGACTGATATTCCTTCTAATCCGGATGGACTTTCGAATAACATCCAGAGACTTATTATTCATATCCATATCCGGACCACTGACGAATGGGTAGCGCCGGAGATAAGCTCTAATAGAGAGATCACTTATCTTAATTAAAATAGCATCTCCATTATTTTCAGTTTTCATTGTGAACTCTATTTAATCTATAAATAACGGGTTTTATCTTATTCCTGAGCCGTCCCAGCACCCGTTTCTTCACATTCCAGAGGAACCCCAGTCCGATCTCCACCATAAACAACTTGACTCGGACCGGCCAGGAGTTGGAAAGCCGGTAGATCTCTTCTTGTATCTCTGGCCGGGGAATTTGTGGCTCATTAAGAAATGCCGTTGTCGCCCTGAGTGCCGATTGCTTTCTGGCCTTCTTAAAGACCTTCTCCAGTTCAGGCGAAGAGGGAATGAGCCTCTTCCCCCATTCTTCATATAATAATGCACGGGATTTAAAAAATTCCCACCTCCTGAGGCCACCACGGCAAGAATCGGTCCAGTCTCTAAATTTAATCAATACTCGATCATTATATGCCACATCCCCATAGTAAAGAAGACGAAGGCAAAGATCCCAATCAACTAATAGATTGGGGCCCATTCCCCCTACCGCTTCATAAGCTTCCCTTCGGATTAATAGAGAATCTCCTACACATCTCATTCCGTAAATATAACGTTTTAGTTCAAGCATCCCCTTGCGGATAAAACTACGATGTATTGATTTTTCCAGACGAATGGTTCTACCTAATTCGTCGATTCTTTCCGCCGCGCAATGGACAAACGCCACCCGGGGATATTTATCTAAGATTGCTGCCTGAGATTCGATAAATTCAGGCAGCAGAAGATCATCGGAAGAGAGATAGTTTATATAATGCCCCCGGCTTGCCGATATGCAGAATTTAAAGTTTTCCGCCACCGGGAGAAAAGCAGGCGGTTTTATAATTCGGATCCGGGGATCCGTGAAATTCGCGAGAACGGCCTCAGTATTATCCGTGCAGTGATTGACGGATATCACCACCTCGATATCCTGAAAGGTCTGCCTCAAAGCACTCTCGACGCATTCTCCTACAAACCGCCCCTGATTATAGGTAGGGATACATATGGAAACTCTGGGCATCTTCATTTTTTGCCGGTTGTTTTCTTACTTAATCTTCTTCAGGAAGGCTGACGGCCAGTAAGTTACTCTGAAATCAATATTCCCTTCATTGAAGATAAATCCTGGATTCTCCATAACGAACTCGGGATGTTCGGCCACGAACTCTTCCGCCGCGGTTTTGGGATTATCCGATTTCCATCCCGTATCTCCTCCGGGCACATCGGATATAAATTCCATAATTCCGTCAGTGACCACGATGTAAGAATCCCCGGTAACGAGCGGACCATATAACTCCAGCTCTTTCATTACATGCGACTTACTATGATCGGAATCCAGGACCACCAGGACGGACTCCCCGGGATTAATCAGATCCTTGACTTCCCGGATGGCCTCACCGGATATGGAACTTCTCTCGATCAAAGTTATCCAGGGAGACATTTCATGGGATTCGATCGCTCTCCGGTTGTGAGGCCGAACCTCGATATCTATTGAGATGACCCGACCTTTCCCCATGCACTTGCATAGACTGGCGAATAGTATCGACGAACCGCCGTGAGCAACCCCGGTCTCAATTATTATTTCCGGACGAACCCGCCAGATGACCTCCTGGATGAGCAGAACATCTTCGGGGAGCTGGATAATCGGGATTCCCAGCCAGGAGAAACCGTAGGAGTATTTCTGATCCCATCCAATTCTCAGCCATTGCCGGGAAATTAAATTAAACGCTTCCGGTGAATACAGATTCATTTCGCGAGTACCTTCATCTCCATTTTGAATAAGTACGCCGGCTGAAGTATCAATTGTCAGTTTCATTTATATTTATCCCCTTCTGCGTGTAAATTATTTACCGGGCTTAAAAAATAACGCCGTATCAGAAACACCGGAACTTGTCCAGATTTTCCGCCATTCCGCGATAGACCGGGAAACCTGCCGCCAGATCTCTCCGTCAGGACCTTGCTTAATGGTTCTTGAACGCGGAGAAGAAGAATTGCTGGGTAAAAACCAATTGATATTATCAATAATAAGCAACCCCCCGGGCCGGATTACTCTCAGAACTTTCTCCGCGCAGATATCACGATAGAGACCATCAAGCAGAATAAAATCAATACTATCTGTTTCAAAGCGATCAATTATCTTTATATAGGCTGAATCACCTGCTTCCTCGTCTTCTCGGGCCCTCTCGATAAAATAATAGTCGACGTTATTCTGTCCATTATTCGCCAGTGCCTTCCTTACCTTTTCATACCATGCTTTATTATGCTCTACACTTGTTAAATACTTGACGCGCTTTGCAAACCACAACGTACTGCGTCCACTTCCGAATTCGAGTCCAACATGGGATTTATTGAGGAAACCCGATAAGATTTTACAAGACTCGGGAGTCAACCAGGGGAAACCCGGATGAGTTCTCCGGTAATAAATCTCTCTGAGACGGCTCTTAATATATCTTGGTGTCCAGTGGCGAAATGATTTCATTTAATATTTTCTCCCCGAGGTAAGTGCCTTGGCTCTCGGAGGCGCGCTCCCATAGCATAGGCTTTACAATGAGGTTGAGAGCATCCCCCTCCATTTTGGTGATTTGTTTGGAATTTTGGTCATTGTGATTTGGGATTTATTTGTTATTTGGTACTTGGGATTTGTGATTTATTGGTATTTTTGCTTGGAACAATAGAATCTTTAAAACTATTTACCCACGCAAAACGACTGAGAACCAATCTAATTAATCTTACGGGGACTGATCGATCTCCACCAACCTTATATCAAGCCCCGCCTCCTGCAGCAGATTTCGGCATTCTTCAGTATAATTCGAATTCATTACTATTGCCGTAGCAATCTTATATCCGGGGATATCCTGAACGGAGACAATCGGATGGCCCGTCCCCGGGATAAACCCTCCCTGTTTGTTCGGATTTAAATCAATCACGCAGCTGATCAGGCTGCCCGGCGGATCAAGCAGGTTGGCAAAAGTAACTCCTTTCGCTCCCGCGCCCCAGAGTGCCACCGGCCCCGCAGAATGAAACCCGCTGATCCGATCTTGCCAGTTCCCGATCAGATTCTTCTCCCATCCGGCAAACCGCTCAGCCAGAACCTGAACTCTCTCGGGATGCGTCTCAGGATCAGCGCTCCCGGAAGATCCGGCTTCCAGCCATATATACTGATCGCCAAAAGTCCGGCCTACCTTCTCCACCTGAAATCCGGAGCGCTGAAAAGCGGTAATCAATGATGACTGAGAAAAATAGGAACAGTGCTCGTAAAAAAAATCCCAGAACGCTCCTTTTTCCAGGATCCACTCGACGCTGGGGGTCTCAAAAAATACTTTAGAACGAGTATCGTCTCCGGTATATCGCCTGACTGCTCCCAGTAAGGTCATAGGCTCGGGTTCATGTTCTATCACATGGCGACAGATAACCGCCTCCGCCGAGAGGGTTCTGTCCATATCCTGAAAATATTTCTTTGCGAAGCGAACCCGCCCGCCCAGGAAATCTCGCGGCCCGGTATAACTGGGATCAAAACCGAGGCCGGAATTACCACCCCGCTCACATAATCTCTTTAAGAATAAGCCGTTCCCGCATCCTATCTCAACTATCCGTTTTTTTCGCAACTTTTTTTCAAAAATAAGATGTCCAATTATCTCACTCAAATAATCCCGAAAGAGAGGTGAAGATGCTTGATCATTATCGTATTGGCCGCCATATGAGAGCAATCTCTTGTCGTATGCTTTATTAAATACAAACCCACAGTCCCGGCAGACAGATAAAGCCAGATCCCCTTTCGGTATATCTAAAGCGGCAGCCCTATCCCTGATGATTAAATTCTGATGCGCCGGGACCGACCGGCGGCGTAAAAACTCCTCCACCCGGAGAGACGCACAGATCGGACAAGCTATAGCACTCACTGCTCCCGCCACCATTTAATGGTTTTATCCAGACCGGTAGAGAGCGTGAAACGCGGCGCCCAACCTACTTCTTCACTCAGACGACGGACATCACCGATCAAAGTCAGCGGTTCTGTCCCGGAGTGCCGTTCACTGTCTGAGTTGATCAGATCGGGCCTTCCCAGTTTATCTCCCAGCATCTCGACCATATCCCTTAGCATTACCGGGACTCCGGAAGCGATGTTGACCGCCCCGATAACATCACTCTCCAGAAGTTTTACCAGGGCACGGGCAGCGTCTTCAACATAGAGAAAATCTCTCGTCTGCTCCCGGTTCGAGCATTGAGCGCGCCGTGTGGCCAACAATGACCGGATGATCGACGGGACCAGGCGCGTCGGCTGCTCACGGGGACCATAGAGAAAGAAGAGCCTAGCCCAGGAACTACTGATGCCAAGCAGCGGCGCCAACCGCTCAAGCATCTCATGGAGACAGTTTTTACTGAAGCCATACAGGGTTGATGGTCTCCGGGGCGTTGTCTCTTCCGAGCAGCAACCATACGACCAGTCATACTCGGCACAGGTCCCGGCGGTAATAACTCGCGCTCCCCCATTTTCAGCAAAGGAGAAATATAGCCCCAGGCTAGCCTGTACCCAGCGGAGATTCAGCGGAGATTCCCAGTATTCTTTATGCTCCGTATACCAGGCCAGGTGAAGCATATGAGACGGCATCACGGCGGCGAGAAGAGTTCTCATCTCCCGATCTTCCAGAAGATCACAACGATGATAATAGAGTTTCTTCTCCCTCCCGGAGGGAAGATAATCCGCTAAGACAACGGCGTGCACTTCATAACCGCGTTCCAGAAGCAGGGGCAGAACCTGACTTCCGATAAACCCATCAGCTCCGGTTACCAATATTTTTCTCATAAGACTACGCCAAAAAATCAGGATACTCCCTGTCCCTCTCTGATATTACCGTTACCGGGACCGGCCACTTGATATCAAATACCGGATCGTTCCAGCGGCAACCGCTCCCGGAGCCCGGGCGATAAAATTCGCTCATCAGGTAAAGCACTTCCGAGTTATCTCTCAAAGTAATAAATCCATGGGCGAAATCGGCTGGAAGATACAGCATGGTACAGTTCTCCTCGTTCAGCTCAATTCCAAACCATCGGCAATAGGTTGTCGAATCCCTCCGGAGATCGATAATCACATCATAAATAGCTCCCCGGGGACAACTGACCAATTTTACCTCCTGATGGGGCGGCAGTTGATAATGCATGCCGCGGAGTGTACCCATCTTTCTATTAACCGATATATCGCATTGAACAAATGTCGAGGAGAGCCCCCTCTCCTTGAACTCTTCCCGGCAGAATGTCCGGGCGAAGAAACCCCGTTCATCTTCCATCTTCTCCGGGGCAACTATGTAAGCCCCGGCTAATATCGTCTCGCTGAATTTCATACTATCTTTACTTCCGGAATGGGGATGATAAACTTTCCACCCCGATGTCGGTATTCCGCCTGTTGTTCCAGGATCTCGTTACAGAAATTCCAGGTAAGCATCAGAACATACTCCGGCATCTCTTCCAGGAGCCGGTGAGGAGAATATATCGGAATATGGACCCCCGGCATAAACATCCCCTGCTTATATGTACTTCGATCGACAACAAAATCCAGAAGATCCGCCCCCAGGGAAAAAGTATTCAATAAGATGCTGCCCTTGGCTGCCGCGCCATAAGCGGCGATACTCCTTCCTTGAGTCTTCAATCCGCGCAGGAGGTCACAGACAACCGTCTGCAGCCACTGTATCCTGAGAGCAAAATCCTGGTAGAAACCAAAGGTGTGCACCCCCCACTCCTCTTCTTCAGCCAGCAGTTTTTCTACGCTCCGGCGATCCCCGGCGCGGCCCGGATGAGTAACGAAAAGCCGGAGGGACCCTCCATGAATATCAATCTTCTCGATCACGGAAAGAATAAGGTCATGGCGTTTAAATAGATAGTCAAGCGCCGTTACTGAAAAGTAACAGAGATGCTCATGATAGATGGTATCAAACTCCTGTTTATCAATCAGCTGCTTGATTGAGGGGACTTCAATCACCGCTACTCCTCTCTTATCGAGCAAAATCTTGATCCCTTCCACAAATCCATTGAGATCATCGACATGAGCCAGGACATTATTGGCTATTATCACATCCGCCGGCCCGCGATCCTTTTTTACCTCTTCCGCTACTTGGACGGAAAAAAACTCGGTGAGAGTAGGGACACCATCTTTCTCCGCTACCCGGGCGATATTCCGGGCGGGTTCAATCCCCAGAACCGGGATATCCGCCTGAACAAAATATTTTAAAAGATACCCGTCATTACTGGCTAATTCAATAACCTGACTACCTTCTCCCAGATTCCTGCTCTCGATCAGCTCCAGAGCCAGCTGCCGGGAATGATCCAGAACAGTATCGGAGAAAGAGGAAAAATAAAGATAGTGGCGGAATAGATCTTCCGGCAATACGGTATATGTAATCTGGACCAGAGTACAGTTGGGGCAGAAGACGATATCGAGTGGGTACCTCGGCTCCGGCTGGTTAAGCTGATCAACTGTTAATAATGAGTTAGCCAGGGGAACCGATCCAAAACTGAGTATAGGCTCCAGGTTAGGTTGCCCGCAAAGTCGGCATTGTGTAATAAGCATTTTATTTACTCCCGTAACCTAAATTTTGTGTTGATGTCAATATACCAAGGCTAACGCCCTGGCCTATTGTCTGCCACCCCTTCGGGGTTCCTGTAACGTTCGACGCCATCCATTTCTATCTGACGGCTGCCAGTATTCGCGACGTTCGATGTCCATTTTCCTGCCTGTCCTCTTGTGGGAGGGCTTATTAAGCCCGATTACCAGGCCCGATGTTGTTCGAAGTTCGAAGTTAAAAGTTCGGCAGTCAATGTTAATTTTTCATTAGATCCAGAATACTCTCCACCCGATCCCGGATTGTGTACTTCTCGCTCTGAACCCGCCGATACGCTGCCCGGACAATCTTTTTTCTTGCCTCATCATGCCGGAGATAGTAATCAATCTTATCTTTTAATTCCTGAACTCCCTCAAAGGCTACCACTTCTTTCCCCTCTTCGAAAAAGTCTCCCAGTTCATCCGATCGCTCTGAGATGACAAAGCCTCCGCAGGCCGGAAGTTCGAAGGTTTTAAAATTGTGGGTATCACGGTTCCCCTCCCGGAAAAAATTAAGGGAAATCCGCGAAGATCCCACTACTTTCGAGAATTCCTGACCCAGAACAACCCGGTTGGTCGCGGCACGAGTCAGTTTGGGATTAATATGTTTCATCGTCCAGAGATCACCCCAGATACTTAAATTGTAATCGGTTATCGTTGATAATAACCGGGCCCTGGCCCGGGTATGAGTACCGATAAACGAAACTTCCGCCCGATAAATCCGGGCCTCCTCGGATGCGATAGATACCGGGTAATGAATAGCTGGGTCATATCCGAGAGGGATATACTCCACATTCCGGGCACCCAATTCAAGCAATTCCTCGACGTTAATCTTTTTACTGGGGAAAAAATAATCATAGCATGGAATCATCTGATTCAGATGAGGAAATTTATTTCCGGGAGAAGCGGATAGATAGTCATCATAATTAATATTGATCAGGGTAGATCCGGGCATCTTTTGCCTGATGGTCCGTAATGAGGAGGGGACGAGATTGACTCCTTTCATTACCACAATAAAATCCGGCTTCATCCGGCAGGCTCCGGTTATCACCGCGTGGTTAAATCTTGCCAGATTGACTCTGCTCATCAACTTCCTGATAACCCGAGAGGAAAACGAAAGTGCCTTCGGCATATAGCATCGGCTATTAATTGCCGTGACCCGGTAACCGAATCCCTGAAAAGCACGCATCAAACTATCGCCATAAAGCCCGTGGCTTAATGGAGCGATTAACAATATTGTTCGGCTTTGATTGGCCCTGTTCATGGTAGAATTTAGCGCTTCGCGCTAACTTTTTGTAGCCGCACCCTTTAGGGTGCGCAATAAACGCAGGCTAAAGCCTGCGGCTACCTTTTTAACTACATTTATTGAAATTCCGAAACAGGAACTTAGCCCTCACTTCGTT
>Ga0180435_10000744_pt1 | contig 34633 bp, 27 predicted proteins | sample SS_ome_3_FD_132467 | JGI IMG/M metagenome (GOLD analysis project Ga0180435, IMG submission 132467) | Hypersaline lake sediment archaeal communities from the Salton Sea, California, USA - SS_3_S_1 metaG | ecosystem: Environmental > Aquatic > Non-marine Saline and Alkaline > Hypersaline >... | reverse complement strand
TTGGGTTATACCTTCAACTTCATGGTCATGTTTGGCATGTTGTTGGGCCTCGGCATGCTGATTGACGGTGCCATTGTCGTCACCGAATACGCAGACCGGAAAATGACCGAAGGTTACGACCGCCGAGGCGCTTATGCCCTGGCTGCAAAACGCATGTTCTGGCCCGTCACGGCATCCATCGCCACAACTCTGGCCGCTTTTCTACCGCTGATGTTCTGGCCTGGCGTGTCTGGCAAATTCATGCGCTACCTGCCTGTAACAGTATTTACCGTCCTCAGCGGCTCACTCCTCTACGCATTGGTGTTCGGACCCGTGCTGGGCTCCCTGTTTGGCAAGGCAGGTAGCCGGGATGCTAAGTCCATGGAAACCCTGAAACAGCTTGAGGAAGGTGACCCCAGAACATTACGTTCGCTCACCGGCCTGTATGCGCGCGTGCTTGATTATGCGTCAAGGTATGCGCTCGTCACGATGGCCGTCACCATTGGCGTCCTGTTTACAACCTTCTGGGCGTATGGTGAGTACGGTCGCGGATTCACGTTCTTTTCTGACTCAGAACCGAAATACGCCAACGTCTCTGTGCGCGCCAGGGGTAATCTGAGTGTTGATGAAACCAACGCGCTGCTGCAGGAAATCGAAAACGAAATTCTTGAGGTTGAAGGTATCCAGAGCCTCAACTCTACAACCATGTTAACCGGCCAGCCCGGTCGCGATGGCGGTATGGACCGCATTGGACGCATGTTCATTGAACTGCTGGATGAGAATCAGCGGGATGTTACCGGTACCGAGATTTTTGAAACCATCCGTGAGCGCACCAAAGACTATGCGGGCATCAGTGTAGAAATCGAAAAAATGGAACAGGGGCCACCTGTTGGCAAACCTATTCTGCTGGAATTTTCCTCTCACAACAAAGATCTGTTAGAGCCTGCCGTAACAAAAATTGTACAGCACATGAAAGAGTCCATGACCGGGATACGCGACATAGATGATTCGCGATCATTACCCGGAGTGGAATGGAAGCTGACGGTTGATCGGGCCCAGGCGGCAATTTTTGGTGCCGATGTCAGCCAGGTCGGCATCGCCGTACAGCTGATCACCAACGGTGTGAAAGTGGGTGAATATCGTCCCGACAGATCAGACGACGCTGTAGATATACGTGTACGCTACCCCAGCGACGCGCGTGGCATCAACGCTCTGAACGAACTGAAAATAGCGACCCCAAACGGCCTTGTCCCGGTATCAAATTTTGTTACCAAACAGGCAACACCAAACGTTGACACCATTCAGCGGATCAATGGCGTGCCCGTCGAGCAGATACGCGCCAATGTTGCACCTGGGGTCCTTGCTGATGACAAAGTGAAAGAACTGCAAGCCTGGCTGGATACGCAAACCTGGCATCCTGATCTGAACATTGAATTCCGTGGCGCCAATGAAGAACAGGCTGAATCAATGGCCTTTGTTGGTGTCGCCTTCATGCTCTCGCTGCTGTTGATGTTTGTCCTGCTGGTTACCCAATTCAACAGTTTTTATCAGGCATTCCTGATCCTGTTTGCTGTTGTGTTATCTACCGCTGGCGTGTTGCTGGGCTTGTTAATCACCGGCAGTCCTTTCAGCGCTATCCTTACCGGGGTCGGGGTTGTTGCTCTGGCAGGTATCGTTGTTAACAACAATATTGTCCTGATTGATACTTATAACCATCTGCGCAAAGAACATCCCGGCCTGGACTACTCCCAGCTGATTGTACGTACGGGTGCACAACGACTGCGTCCGGTTATGCTGACCACCATCACAACTGTTTTCGGGCTGTTGCCACTGGCCAGCAACCTGAGCATTGACCTGGTCAACCGGACCGTTGTCTATGGCGGCATGTTGTCCTCTTTCTGGGTACCGTTGTCCCAGGCGATTGTTTCCGGCCTGACGTTCTCCACCCTGCTGACGCTGGTGGCAACACCTGCCATGCTCGCCCTGCCGCACCAGGCAAGACACCTTATCGAGCGCATCAAAGCGATGATAAAGAAAAGGTCTAAAGGCGGTGACGACGCCAACCTGGGCACTTCCTCCGCCGGCTGAGACGCCTGACCAGAACCGCTTCAGACGCTCGTGCAATTGGCCGACCAACTGGCTACTCTATGCGCGCATTCTTAACTGCCATTTGAAGCGTTGAACTGGATTGTCCCCCTTAGCGAACTGTCCCTAGCCGACATTGATCGTGTTGGTGCTAAAGCTGCCCACCTGGGCGCAATGATGCGCGCGGGATTTAACGTGCCACAGGGTTTTGTCATCAACGTTGATGCCTTCATCAGCCACTTTGGCGAAGTCACCGACCCGCTGGTGAAACCCGCCCCGCCGCGACTGCAGGCTGAGCTGATGAACAACGTTATGCAGGCACTGCTGACCTACCTGCCAGATGCCGGTGAACTGGCAGTACGCAGCTCTGCAACAGACGAAGACGGTCAGCACGCGAGCTTTGCCGGCCAGCATTCAACTTACTATTTTGTCACGCCAAATCGTATTGATCAGGCCATTCTGGATTGCTGGATGTCTTTATGGTCCCGGGCCGCCTTAGCCTATCGTCGCGAAGGCTGGGTAGAAATCAGCAGTGGCGAACCGCCGCGAATGGCTGTCATCATCCAGAGGATGTTACCCGCAACCCGCTCAGGCGTGGTGTTCAGTGCAGATCCGGTTATTCCAGACAGTACTGACTGTGTCATAGAAGCCACCTGGGGGTTGGGTGCTGCGCTGGTGGATGGACGCGTTACGCCTGACCATGTCCGCATCAACGAAGACCAGGGGCTGTACAGTTATCACGTCAGCGATAAGCGTATGCAGGTCAGTGTCAGTGCGGAAAATCAGTCCGCAACCCGTCTACAGGAAATTGCCCGGGAACAGCGCAACGCACCCGTGCTCAGTACGTTTGAGGCTCACCAGATCGGCAATACAGCCGCACAGCTGGAAACCCTGTTTGATGCGCCGCAGGATGTGGAATGGGCCTACGTTGATGATGAATTATTCTGGTTACAAAGCCGCCCCATCACCCGGCTTGCACAGGAGCATACCTTCACCGAGCCACTGGTTTTATTCAAACCGCTGGCAGAGAATTTCACAGAACCGCTGACACCGCTGACTGAAGATCTGATGGCCAGGGTGCTGCCGAAGATAGGTGCTTTTTACGGAGGCCGCCTGTATCTCAACCTCAACAAGCTGCAGAAAATCAACGTCTTTGACCTGAGCGAGAATGAGCTTGTAGAAGCCGCTCTGTTACGCGGCCTGCCGGATCGTTTGCGTGTTTCCTGGCAGAAGGTGTTTAAAATCCTGCCCTTACTTGGACTGGCTTTTCTGTTTGACGGCGTCAACTGGCTGCGCACCCAACGTGCGTCATACGCTGCCCTGGCCCGCTACGCTGCTTTCGCCGAGAAGGTGCAGAACAACGCAAAGTTATCGCTGCAGCAGGCTGCACGCCAGTTGATCTGGGGACGCTGGCCGTTTGAACCGATCGGCTACCGGATCTTCTACACCAACGTTTCGGCGGGACGCTATTTTCTCTATATCGGCCTGCTGAAAGCGTTTACAAAACGCTATGCGCCGGCCTTTCCACAGGAGCAGCTCAGCGCCACATTTCACGGCCGCGGCGATATGCAGTCAATGGAGCTGCTGAAGCAGACTGATTACCTGTCCGGCCTGCTGTATCGGAGCCTCGAAGCCGATGCGGAGCTGGCAGATCGAGTCGCGCAGATTATCAATGGTAAAGCCAGCGAGCTGCCTTCAGATTCCGAATTTGCCCTCGCTTTTGAGACGTTCCTGCAGAATTTTGGCCACCGTGGTTCAAAAGAACTGGAACTGGCCGCTCCGAGTTGGCGGGAAACACCGACGGAGCTGCTTAAGTTGCTCTACAACAACCCACCTCGCGAGACTCGCGTTGACCAGATCCATGGCAACCATTTGGCTGCACGCGACACTTTGAACCAGCATCTGAAACCCTGGCAGCGACGTATCACAAGCTTTTTGACCCGCAGAATCTGCCATTACATGGCATTGCGGGAAAACACCCGGCACTTTCACATCATGGGCTTTGACGCCCTGCGTCAGAAAGTTCTGCAGCTGGAGCATCAGTTGCTTCGGGAAGCTAAGCTGCCTGTTGCAGGAGATATCTTTTTCCTGACCGAAGCAGAGATCACCGACCTGCAACAGGAGACACTCAGCGCGACCGAAGCACATACCCTGATCAGAAAACGTCGCCGTGACTGGCAACGTCAGGCACGCCTGGCAGCGCCGCTAACCCTCAACATCGACAGACCTGTTGAGATCTCAAATGGCGACTTAAGCGGTCAATGCGCAAGTCCAGGAGAAATACAAGGTGTTGCACGGGTCGTAACAAGCTTGAGTGAAGCCCATACTTTATGTCAGGGAGAAATTCTCATCGCGCCCTATACAGACCCCGCCTGGACACCCTTGTTTCCGCGAGCTGCCGGCGTGATAGTCGCCACAGGCAGTTTCCTGTCTCATGCGGGCATTATAGCGCGCGAGCTCCAGGTGCCCTGCCTGGTTGACGTCGCGGACTGTACCCGTTTAATTCAAACAGGACAGAAACTGCACCTTAACGCAACAGCAGGAACGATTACGCTCTTATGATCAACGTGCTGGTTTTTATCTGCGCACTGCCTTTCAGCGTCTGGCTGCTGGCCAACATCTGCTGTGTCATCGACGAGCCAGAGCGCGCGCCCGCAGCATTAAGGCTGGTCGCCAGCCTCTGTGTTCTGGTGGGTTTTCTGCTGCTGACTTCTGTCGCTCTGTGGCAGCCTGTCGCCTGGGCGCTGGCCTTTGTGGCGGTTGCGCACCTGCTGGCTTATTTTGTCATTTTCAGACCCAGTCTGGGTGCTGCGATCTACCGACAACAACCCCCGACAACACCCCTGCTCCTCGATGAAGCGCCCGAAGGCCACCCCTATTAATTGACAATTGTTTTAGATATTTCTCTCAAGCCATTGAATTATATAAGGATATGCTTCTCGATCCTGGATTAAGAACATATGGCCGCCAGAAAACAGCTTGAGCTCGCTGCCCGCAATCGCCGCCTGCAATGCCTGCATATTCGAAACCGGCGCAATCCCATCGTAGCGACCTCCCGCAAGCAAAACCGGCATAGACAAAGCGCTTAACCGGTCATAGGTATCGTGCCAGCGGCGCGCCTCCAGTTGCGCACGAGCACCCGCTTCATGACCGCGGCCCTGCTGGGCTGCCACCGTCAACGCCAGGCGCTTGCGCCAGGCTTCGGGATTGTCATGGATCCAGCCGTCCGTATGGCGCAGATCCGAAACCTTCAAATGTGCAGCAGCGCGTTCCTCACCAGCGAGTTCCTGCAACTCGTGGAGTGGATATGAAGCGCCCCCTGCCCCTCCAGAGGAGGTGCAGGCGAGCACCAGGGCGCTAATGCGACCTGGATGCCGCAAGGCAAACTCCTGAGCCACCATGCCACCAAAAGAAACACCCATCACTGGTACCCGGTCTACATTGAGATAGTCCAGCAGGGCGGCTGTATCATCCGCATATTGAGCCATGGAATAAACGCCTGCCGGCTGCTCTGTCTGACCGAGACCACGTTGGTCGTAGCTGATTAATTCAAAGGATCTGGCTATCGGCGAATCGAACTGATTCGGCTTGTTGCGCAGATCCGCTCCGCTGCCACTGATGAACAGCAGCGGTGGGCCGTTACCCGCACGTTCGTAATAGAGCTTGATTTCAGGGGTTTGTGCAAAAGCCAAGTGGCCTCCCGGCGTTAAATTTCCTGGACAACCCGCTACGCTTCCCGGGCTGCAATCGCCTGCGCAAAAGCTACCACGCGTTGCGCCTCTTCTGCATGGAGGTTTTCTACCAGCTTGCCGTCCAGCACAGCGACTCCTTTGCCCGCTACCAACGCCTCCTCCCAGACCTTGAGCAGACGTTGGGCTTCGGTGATATCCGCCTCGGAAAATCCAAATACTTCATTAGCAATGTCAATCTGACTCGGATGAATGAGGGTCTTGCCGTCAAAACCCATTTCCCGACCAGTGAGGCAGGCCTGATGGAACGAGGCACTGTCTTTGAAGTCCAGGTGGACACCATCAAAAATTTCTTTACCGAAGCGTCGCGCCACCAGCAACGAGGACTGCAGGGCAAACGCAATGTTCTGACGCGAAGGTTGATGCACCGCGCGCAGTTCTTTAACCAGATCACTGGTACCCATAACCAGTGCGTCAACACGCGGATGATCGGCGAAACTGGCCAGGTCCATGACCCCCTGAGGGGTTTCGACCATTACCCAGACGGGCAATTCCCGAGCACCAGCCTGATTTATTTTTTCAACAATTTCATCTACTTGAGCGCGGCTTTGAATCTTTGGAAATAACATGCCATCAATGTTGAGTGCAGCCAGCTCGGCGATATCCCGGGCACCCCACTCAGTCTCTAAGCCGTTACACCGAACAATGATTTCCCGATACCCATAACCGCCCTGCTGCACAACTTCTGCCACCTGCTGCCGCGCCTGCGCTTTGGCCGCAGGCGCGACGGCATCTTCGAGATCAAAAACCACAGTGTCACAATCCAGAGATTTGGCTTTTTCCATGGCACGCGTGTTCGCGCCAGGCATGTACAGAACCGATCTTCTGGGACGCGTCATCTGGTTTAATCTCCTTTACAGCCAAACTTTCGAGTCTAGGGATGATAGAACGTTGCGGCAGGTTTGAATATGTGCGGAACAGCACACATTGATCAAGGCAATGTTCCTAACATGTTACAAACCACGCGCAGGGATGCAGCCGCAGTAAGGCGATGCGTATACGCACAAAAAAAGACGTTTGGATCTGCACGGTCAGTATCGTTCTCATATCCGTTTTAAGTGCCCTCGCCGGTGTGCTCAGTCTCTATCTGGCGGCTGGTGCCGATGCGTTCCACCTGCAGAACGTGATTGCTATGGCGGCGATTCTGCCGATAATCATTGCCAGCCCGATCACCTACTACGTCGCCTGCACCAGCCTTAAATTAACTGAAACTCAAGCGGAATTGCGCCTGCTGGCAGAAACCGATGACCTGACCAAATTGCCTAACCGACGTTCGTTCTTCCGGCAGGCTCGCGCCATGCTGGAGACAGAGACTGTACCGGCATCACTCATGGTGATTGATGCAGATCATTTCAAAGAACTCAACGACTCGTACGGTCACGCCGTGGGTGACAGGGCCCTGGTGGCCATCGCTGACATCCTGCGCAGCAGCTTCCGGCATAAGGATCTGCTGTGCCGCGTAGGCGGTGAAGAATTTGCTGTCCTGGTTTCCGGTATGGATGCAGACCAGGCGAATATCCTCGCCACACGCGTCGTGAAAAAGATATCAGACAACCCGTTAACCGAACCCGGCGCCATCATTGAGTTTTCCGTCAGCTGCGGCATAGCAGACACCCTCACCAGCCGCAATCTGCCGGCATTGTTCAAAGCCGCAGACGACGCCATGTACATGGCTAAGCAGCAAGGGCGCAACCGCGTCGCCTTACTACATCGAGCCGCATAGTTCATTAAATTAATCCGCGCGACCCCAGCTTTGTGTCTTCGACTGCTGCGTCTAATCCAGCCTGTGATAGGATAAAACCCGATCAGTTCAGGGGGAATAAGGCGTGGATCAACCATTCGATTTGCAGGGCAAAGTTATCGCAATCACGGGGGCCTCATCGGGGTTTGGCTCTCATTTTGCCGGCGTTCTTGCAGCAGCGGGTGCCAAAGTTGTTTTAGGCGCTCGGCGCGTAGACAAGCTGGAAGTGCGTGTTGAGGAGATAAAACAGGCAGGCTTTGAGGCAGAGGCCTGCCCTCTGGATGTGCGTGAAAAAGACAGCATCAGTCAATTCATCAACCACGCCTTTGAACACTACGGTCGCCTGGACGTCCTGATCAACAATGCCGGGGTCGAAGCAGGCGCCAAGACTTACGCAATGATCGATGAAGACGACTGGGATTTTGTCATCGACACCAATCTTAAAAGTGCATGGTTGACCAGTAAGATCTATACCGAGCAGATTGGCGCGCACAAACAGGGCGGCGGCAACATCATCATGATCTCTTCGATCACCGACACCCGGACCATTAAAGGTCAATTTCCGTACGCGGTATCCAAAGGCGGGCTGACAAGAATGACCGAAGTCATGGCGTTGGAAGCAGCGCGTTACAACATACGCGTCAACGCACTGGCACCGGGTTATATTCTCACGGATGTCAGTCGTCTGCTGCTTGAAAGTGAAGGCGCTGACGAATTTGTCAAAGGTATACCGATGCGACGCTTTGGTGATTTTGACGATCTCGATGGACCGATTCTGCTGCTTGCCAGCGATGCATCCAAATATATGACTGGCTCCATTCTCACCGTTGACGGTGGGCATGTGTGCGCATCTTTGTAACAGGAATCGAAAGTTAACCAGGCGGAGGCTACTGTGTCGAACATCAAATCATTTACACCCACGATCTCGGCTGACTGCGTGGAAGATCTGCAACGCCGATTGCAGAACACACGCTGGCCGGAGGCACAAACCACGCCAGACTGGTCGCAGGGTATACCGCTTGAGTATACGAAAAAAGTTGTCGATCACTGGCTGCATACTTACGACATGCAGAGGCTGGCTTCGCGACTGAACGCCTGGCCAAACTTCACCACCGACATAGACGGATTATCCATACACTTTCTGCACATCCGCTCCAGTCATGATGATGCTGTGCCCCTGCTCCTGACGCACGGTTGGCCTGGATCTGTGGTGGAATTTCTGAACGTTATAGGCCCCTTAAGCGAACCCGATCAACACGGCGCGGATGACACCCAGGCTTATCATCTGGTCATTCCCTCGCTTCCGGGGTACGGATTCTCCGGCAAACCCACGGCAACAGGATGGAGCACCCAACAGACCGCAAAAGCCTGGGCAAAGCTGATGGCCAGACTTGGTTATGACAGCTACTTTGCACAAGGTGGCGACTGGGGTGCCATTGTCACGTCAGCACTGGGTATTGAAGACCCGGAGCATTGCAAAGCCATTCACCTAAACATGGTGGTCTCTCCGCCTGATGCCAGTGCAGAGGACCTGACTGAAGAAGAGAAATCTGCCCTTGCAGGCCTGAAGTTCTATCAGGACTGGGATTCCGGCTACTCAAAACAACAAAGCACACGCCCGCAGACTCTGGGTTACGGCCTGGTTGATTCCCCAGTGGGACAGGCCGCATGGATTCTGGAAAAATTTTATCAGTGGACTGATTGCGAAGGTGACCCTCAAAACGTCATCAATCTGGATGAGCTGTTAGACAACGTCATGATGTATTGGGTAAATGCAGCGGCGGCTTCCAGTGCACGTCTGTACTGGGAGAGTTTTGGTGGCGCTCTGGCCGGCCGCCAGGTAGAAGTACCCACCGGTGGCACCATTTTCCCCAAGGAAATTTTTCGCACCAGCAAACGATTTGCGCAGAAGCTTTATCCCAACATCATCTACTGGTCAGTGAAAGACAAAGGCGGCCACTTTGCAGCGTTTGAACAGCCTGAAGTGTATGTCGCAGAAGTACGCGCCTGTTTTGAGCGCGTGTAACACAGCTTAGCGCCCGATGCCTGAACCGCTGTGGTCACCTGCTGAATCAGCTGTCGCCAACTCTTTGATGACGGCATTTACGCGTTTCGTTGAAACCCGCCATCAGCTTCAACTCAACACATACAGGTCTCTGCATGCCTGGAGTGTGGCGCAGCCGGAAATGTTCTGGGCTGCGTTGTGGGATTTTCTGCAGATTAAGAGCAGTACACCACCAGATACCACGGTAAAAAACTTCGAAAGTTTTCCAGGCGCACGCTGGTTTCCAGGCACACGCATGAACTTTGCAGAAAATCTGTTGCGGCAGCGCAGTTCAAAAACTGCACTGATTTCTATATTGGAGAATGGCGAACGCAGCAGCCTGAGTTATGCAGACCTGTACCAACAGGTGTCCTGTGTTGCACAGCAGCTGGACAAGCTGGCGATAGGCAGAAAACACAGGGTTGCAGCATGGTTACCCAATACAACTGAAGCTGTTGTCACCATGCTTGCCACCTCCAGCCTGGGCGCGATTTTCTCTTCCTGTTCACCTGATTTTGGGGCACAAGGTGCGCTGGACAGGTTCAGTCAGATTGAACCCGGCGTGCTGGTTGCCGCAACCGGTTATTATTATGCAGGCAAAACTATCGACATCAGGGATAAGGTCCGCAGCGTTGCTGCCCAGGTGCCTTCAATCAAACAGATCGTCTGGGTCGACACCCTTAATATTCAACCGCAAGTCAAAACAGAAGAAGTTTTGTGGTCGGACTGGCTCGAACATCCAGCCGCTGAGTTAACTTTCCAGCAACTGCCTTTTGATCATCCGCTCTATATTCTCTTTTCCAGTGGCACAACTGGCAAACCCAAATGCATTGTGCACAGCCAGGGTGGCACGCTGATACAACACATGAAAGAACATCAGCTTCACGTTGACCTCAAAGCGGACGATACGCTGTTTTTCTTCACCACCTGCGGCTGGATGATGTGGAACTGGACCGTCTCAGCCCTGGCAACCGGCTGCACCATTGTTTTATACGATGGCTCTCCCACACATCCCTCCCCTGCAGCGCTTTTTGATCTGTGTGATATCGAGCAGATTTCTGTTTTGGGGATCAGCGCGAAGTATCTCAGCGTTACTCAACAGGCGCAGGTAACGCCAAGAACAACCCATCAACTCTCAAGTTTACGCTCGATTCTATCCACCGGATCACCGCTCACCGACGAAGGTTTCAGCTACATTTATTCAGACGTTAAACCGGATTGTCATCTGGCCAGCATGTCAGGTGGTACAGACATCGTATCCTGTTTCATGCTGGGCAATCCGAACCTGCCTGTTTACAGTGGCCAGTTGCAGTGTGCGGGTTTAGGCATGGCCGTGCAGATCTGGGACGACAAAGGTCACGTGTTACCCGACGGTAAAGGCGAATTAGTCTGCACCCAATCGTTTCCGGCCTGCCCGCTGGGCTTCTGGAACGATCCGGAACAGGTTCGTTTCAAACAGGCTTACTTTGAAGTTTTCCCCGGCGTCTGGGTACACGGCGATTATGCCAGCCATACAGCCCAGGATGGTTACGTTATCTATGGGCGCAGTGACGCCACACTTAATCCGGGTGGCGTCAGGATCGGTACGGCAGAAATCTACAGCCTGCTCGATACAATGCCGGCAATAGCAGATGCCGTCTGTGTCGGTCAGAAGTGGCGGGACGACACGCGCGTTATTCTGTTTGTTGTCATGGCACCGGGTTACACCTTGAGTGATGAGCTTGTTGATACGATCAAGCGCCACATCAGGCAACATGCTTCACCCCGACACGTACCGGCCAGGATTCTCTCGGTGACCGATGTGCCACGGACGTTAAGTGGGAAAATCGCAGAACTTGCTGTGCGGCAGACACTGCACGGTGAAGCTGTCGGCAATACCAGCGCCCTGGCTAACCCGGAAGTTCTTTCCGAATATCAGAATCGTCCTGAACTGAACGACTAAACAACCTACCCGGCAATTCGCCCGCCATCGAGGGTTATTCTGTGCATCAGTCGACGCTGACCCTGATAATCATTTAACGCGTAATGCCAGGTTGCACGATTATCCCAGAATGCCAGCGTGCCAGGCGCCCACTGCAGACGAAAAGTAAACTCAGCTCGCATCATATGGTTGTAGAGCTGCTGTAACAGCGGCATGGACTCTGCCGCTGTCCAACCTTCAAAGTGCAGCGTGAACGCTGGGTTTACGTAAAGGGTTTTACGACCTGAGAGCGGATGTTTTATAACAACCGGATGCACCGCATCTTGAGTTGCCGCCTGTGCGTTGCCCAATCGCCCCGACATCCCCTCAGCATAAGCTGAACTTTCCCCAAACACATGACGGGACGAATGTACCGCGCGAAGACCGGCAAGGGTTTCACGCATACCTGCAGACAAGGCATCGTACGCAGCAGCACAACTTGCAAACAGTGTATCCCCACCGACAACTGGCACCTCTTTCGCGTACAGCATGGACCCTAACGCCGGCTCCTGATCGTAGGAATGATCAGTATGCCAACCACCACCGATGTTGATTTGTTGTTCGGGTTCTTTCAGAACCTGAGCTATTTCAGGATAACCGGGTACCGGGGTGAAAAATCTGTTGATATTGATGTCACCCCAGCGTCTCGCTAACGCAATATGCTGGCTTTCATCAAGCCGCTGATCTCGAAAGAACAACACACCGTATTGTGCAAACGCCTTCTTCATTTCAATCAGGCTGACATCATCAAAGTTAGACAGGTCAACGTTACTGACAAACGCGCCAACCCCCGCGTTTGGCGACACAACAATATTCTCATACTCCATTTTCTGCTCCTCGCACTTGACCTGGCGGCGGCACCATAAAAATCAGTAAACCCGAGAAAACATTCAGGCCAGCCACCACCAGCAATGCGCCATTGTAACTACCCACCTGGTCATAATAGTACGACACCAGCCAGGGTGCTGCAGCGCCAAGTACAAGCGCAAAGGGCATGCCTGCGCCTCTGATTGCACCAATATGCCTGCGACCAAAAAATGATGCCCAGATGACTTCCTGCATGGGAATCATGCCGCCCCAGCCTAACCCCAGAATCACGTACGCTGCATAAACCCAGAACAGTTGATGACTGTCGACTGCAAATACAATCAGAAACAGCGCTATACCGGTAACCGAGGCGGAAACAGCCGCCAGCGGCTTGACCGGACTGAGATCAATCAGATAACCCCAGACAGGTTTAGACAGCATCGCGGGCACGGATGCAATCAGCATCGCCAGGGCCGCATCGTTACGGCTGAAACCACTGTCGGTTAGAAACGGTACCGTTTGCAACAGCAGGACAACAATGTTGATGGAGAAAAAACCGAAAGCGATGACCAGTGCGTAAAAAGAAAAAGTGCGCAGCGCCTGATGCCGGGTATATGCACGCGCTTCTTCTGCCAAAGCCCGTTCACTGCCACCTGCAGCGACTTGGGCGTCGCTGAGCCCATCAGGATGCAGGCCATGATCTTCGGGCGCGCGGCGCATGAACAGTGCCACCGGATAAAGGCACATCGCCGCCATTGCGCCTAACCAGATCCACGCTTCACGCCAACCGATGGTATCGATGAGCCAGGTGGCTAGCGGGGTTAAAACCACACCGCCAAAGGAAACCCCCATGGCGGCAAACGCGATCGCTTTACCGCGATTCACCACAAACCACTTCGACAGGGTAACGTTAACAACCAGGTTCCCTACCATGGCGCAGCCTACCGTCAGCATCACACCATTGAGGAGCCACCAGCCCCACAAATGCTCAATGAAACTATGGCTGACAAGAGCAGCAGATAGAATTGTGGTGCCTGTCAGCATAATTGGCTTACCACCGATTCTGTCGACCCGGGCACCAACAAAAACACCAACGGTAGCCATCACCAGCTGACCTATCGTGCGGGTCAGAGTGAAATCAGCTCGACTCCAGCCCAGATCTTCAGTCATCGGGATCATGAAAGGACCAAGAACGTAGCTGTACATACCAATCGAAACAAACTGCGCAATGAACGCCGCACAGATAAGGTAGTAGCCGAAATACAGACGATTTTCAGTACTTGAAAACAAAGAGGTTATGCTGCGTCCAGGGCTTTGAAATACACCACAAATTCAGTCCTGGTTTCACCATTCATCTGACCGTCGGTCTTAGTGGGGCTGAATACGCGCAGCGCCCCGCCATGGCTGGCTACAATACCTGACACCGCCGCCAGGCCTAAACCCCTGCCCAACTCTTTGGTAGAGTAAAAGGGTTCAAAAATACGCGCCAGCATGTCTGGCGTCATGCCGGATCCACTATCCGCAACGCTCAGGAAACAGTATTGCCCGGGCGCTGCGGTTGTCGCAATCTGACAGGCGTCGATGGCCGCCTGATCCAATTCCACCTGCCCGCTGCGTAACCAGATCGAACCATCCTGGTCGTGAGCCGCTTCATAGGCATTGGTGAGCAGATTGAACACAATTTCGGTAACCTGAACCGGATCTACAGCGACTTGTATCTGCTGCTCCGACAAAATCACATCAATGGGCACCCTGGGTGCAAGATCAATCTGCATAAAGGTCAGGACATCCTGGACCAGCTCATTGAGATCAACCTTTTCCACCTTGATCTGCGCGCGGCCAGAATAAGCCAACAGTTTCTGTGATAGTTCAGCCGCCCGTTGCGCACCGCCAATAAGATTTGTTAGCCATTCCTTGGCATGCCCAGTATCTCCCTGCAGATTCAGTTCAATAAGCTCCGCGTTGCCGATCACTCCCTGCAGCAGATTGTTAAAATCATGGGCAATCCCACCGGCCATCATGCGCAAGCTGTCTAACCGCTGGTCGGCGGCAAACTGTCGGGAAGCTCGCACCTTTGACGTTTCGTCTTCAAACAGCCACATGGAACCGATCTGCTTCTGCCCATTGAGAATGGGTTGTGCAGAAATGCTGCTCCAAGTATCCGGCTGATCGGCAACCTGGAATATGTCATCAGGCGCGTTTTCAATTCGCTCTGGCGTTAAAGCGTCTCCAGACACGGAGATCAGCTTGGACGCCAGCACCGGAGCTACCGGAGTGTGGATAGGCAGATCGCCAAATGTCAGTCGGGCAGCATTGTTCGAGTAGACCAACCGATAGTGGCGGTCAACAAGAATGCCTGGGCGTTTGAGATTGTCCATGAACTGATCGATACGTACACCTGACAACACAAAGAGTTGTCCACGGAATATGGCATAAACGAAAACCGTGGAACTGAGTGCCAGGCCAATTGCGGTAGGGTCGCCTTCAAAGTGAACCAACCCAGAAAGATACAATCCGTTGAGCAGGCCCGGGATGAGCATAGCCAGAGCTAACAGAATCATCTGTACGCGGTCCGTTCGAAACTGGGTTTTACTTGCACAGTAGATTGCCAGCACGCAGGCTGACAGGATGAACAGCCACATTGTTGCTGCATTCACATACCAAAGCGGCATAAACACACTTAGACCAGCCGGATTTGGAATCAGAACCTGTCCATGCCAGGGGTTTGTGATCAGCCCCAGCAACAGCAACAGCAGAATGCCCAGCGATATCCACTGGATGGTTTTTGCTGTTCTGGAGGGCAGATAGCGGTAGTGCTGGGCGACATCCAGGATCGACATCCACCAGAAGGTAACGGTCCCCATCAGACCGGCATACAGTACGTATAACGCAAGAGAGTAGGTTTGCGGATCTGCAAATATACGACTGCCTAGATGTCCGGCGCAATAAACAAAGGCGCTTACACAAGCCAGGGGCAGATAGGCGGCTAAGAAGCGAGGTGAGCCTTTTGCCAGAACAAAAATACAGCTCACCCCAACGACGACGAGACAGATCGTCGCCTCGACTACCGGGGCGTTCAAATAATCGGCTCTAGAACTTGCGCAGCTGTTTGCGCTGGCGCAAAACACTCATCGTGTGAGAGCAGCGATAATCTGATCGACAACTTTGTCTGCCTTTGCGCGCATCTCTTCATCGTTAGCATCCTGGATCGGGTGATCAACGAATACACGTTGAGCATCCAGCATACCCAGGGCCTGCGCTTGCGTGGCCGCAGCATCAACAAATTCACTCGATGCAATAGAAACCGCAGGCGTACCCTGGATTTCAAACCATACCGTGTCATGCAAACTGCACGTGGTACAGGATCCTCAGTCAGCCAGAGCCTCAATGACAAAGTCATTGTCCTGCTGGATCTGCTGGCGCAATTCATCTGGCGCAGGTTTGGTAAATGTGGGCTTGGCGTAGCGCTTGAACTCAACCTTCGGCAGGCGTTGTTGTAACACTTCTTCCAGGCGATCGATCAGCACATTGCCGCGCGGTTTGGAGATATCCAGCAGCGCCACGCTACCTTCAATCACCTCAGGTCTGGGGCTGATTGCACGCGCGACCGGCACACGTTCATCAGTGGGATCCAAAATGGTTGTCATAAACCCTCTCCGTTTATTAGTTACAGCTCTTCTATCTTACGCGAAACGGGGATAGAGCCAATCTCTCCCGTTGCCCAGCCATGAAAGGCACCTGAAAATTTGCCCGCCTGAGATCCAGCCACAACAATATGAATATCGTCCTCTGAGCGGAATTTCGGCAGCACTTTGTCGATGGCACCAGGTCCCATCTTCTCGACCATCTCCGGCTTAAAACCCGCTCCGGAAATGTCATCAGCCATCAGCTGGCTGATGGGTCTGGCGGTCACCTCCTGAATGCGCGCACGGATGTCAGCCTTGCTGTAGCCATCCCTGACAAAGGTATCCACATGCTCTGGCACCACCACCAGCAGGCAATCTGTTGCATAGTGGGCTTTCGGGTTAAAAGCTGACTCCAGCGACAAGCCCATCGTCCCCGCCAGACCGGCACCGGTTCTGGAATCCTGATCAACTATCAAAGTAGGTCCGCTGGACATGGTAAACACGGACACCACAGAATCCTGCTCAGCAAAGCCCCGTTCAACATGCAGCGGAGACCATGGACTGCGTTCCTCCCATTCCGGGAAACTCATGGTGAATTTCATCGGGTTACCCAGGGTGGAACGCTCGGTACCACCGGGTTTGGCGCCCCCGACATTGCGAATGATCAAGCGCACCGCACGGCCAATAGTCGCGTTGGCTCGATTACCCTGGCCAAGCGCGCCAAGCTGCATGTTCATACCAATGCGCTCACGAATCGGCCCATTCACAACAACAACCGGACTGGCACCCATTGTCGTCGCCATGACGCCATGAATGTTGTATTCGTCCGTGCATATCGCCTGCACAATGGTATTGATGACCGGCATGTACTCTGGTTTGCAGCCCGCCATGACCGCATTGATGGCAACCTTTTCGACCGTCACATCACCCATATTAGGGGGCATTTGAGCCAGCACATCCTGCGGATCGCGCTGGGTACCTGCCAGCATGCGCAGGACACGTTCCGGCGTAGGTGGCACCAGCGGTAAGCCATCAGAAAACCCCTGGTCGAACATAAATTCAACTTCGTCGTCAGCCACACCAATGTCTATCCGGCGTGCCCGCAAGGGTGAGTTTTCTGCTTCAGCCCGCAGCCGGTCTGCAATCAGGGGGTCCACCGATAGAGACCCGCAGCCCGGCCGCCAATCCGGTAAGCTCTGCCAGTCTAACGACGGCGCCGACACACCGTGTGTTGCGCTCAGGGATTCGGTCAGCGCCAGCCACTCGTCTTTCACAAACCCGATCAGTGTCTGAGTAGACTCGCCCTGGTCATCAGACCAGACCAAGGTGGGTACCGTATCAATATCACTGGCAAACGATACCTTGAGCGTGCTGTCATCGAGAATGTCGAAGGGTGGAGAAAACGTCTCCAGTAATGTCTGATTGCCGGTTTCGGTCTGACCTATCACATGGAAATCCAGCGTGTCCCCCACAACCTGGGCCATAGCAGCCAGTACTGGCATAACTTCCCTGCAGGTGGGACAGTCTTCTTTTATGAAACAGACCAGGCTGGCTTTTCCCGAGGGGAAGCTGACCTGCTCGGACTGGCTGTTGCTTAACGAAAAAGGGGGCACCGTTATATTCATGACCTGTGTTTTTCCTCCACCTGACAAACTTGAGTTTCCCACTATACCGAGTACAGTTTTGGTTTCGCAGAAATATTGGGGAGGTATTGTGGGCGAATTATCCGAATTCAGAGCAGATACCGCCGCCTGGCTGGCTGAAAACTGCCCGGCGGGCGCCCGCGGCCCTGGCCAGATGGCCAACGGCTCCAGCAAAATCACCCTGGAACCCGACGTTGCAAAGTGGCTTGAAGCTTGTGTCGAAAAGGGCTTTACCGCCCCAACCTGGCCAACCCAATACGGTGGCGGTGGGTTGAACCAGGACTACGCGCGGGTACTGTACGACGAAATGGCCAAAATCAACGCCCGCTCACCGCTGGTCGGTATGGGCATGTCAATGATTGGCCCAACCCTGCTCGAATATGGTGATGATGCGCAGAAACAGCGCCATCTACCGAAAATCATTCGTGGCGAGATTCAGTGGTGTCAGGGCTACTCAGAACCCAACGCCGGATCTGACCTGGCCGCTTTAAACTCCAAAGCCGAAGACAAAGGTGATCATTATCTGATCAACGGTCAGAAGATCTGGACTTCAGGCGCGGCCACTGCAGATTGGATGTTCATTCTGGTGCGCACAGATTTTGATGCACCCAAACATGAAGGCATCAGCTTCATGTTGTTGACCATGGATCAGCCCGGCGTGACCGTAAAGCCTATCCGGCTGATCTCAGGCACATCACCTTTCTGCGAAACTTTTTTTGATGATGCCGTTGCTAAAAAAGAGGACCTGTTGGGTGAGTTCAACAAAGGCTGGACAGTAGGCAAACGCCTGCTGCAGTTTGAACGCTCAGGTATTGGTGGTCTCAACGGCGGCGCGCGGCCGGCTCAACCCGGCGGCGGGCTTGTCAGAACCGCCAAAAAATATGTCGGCGACGACAATGGCCGCATAGCTGATCCGGCCTTGCGTGAGACCATCACAACTTTGAACATGAACCGCGCGGCGTTCCAACTTACCGCGGCGCGAGCCAACGCCGAAAACAAATCTGGCACGCCGGGCGCAGCCACTTCAATTTTCAAATTGTACGGTGCCGCCCTGCAGCAGGATGGCGCCGCCCTTAAGCGTGAGTTGATGGGGTTCAGCGGTCTGGGTGCAGACGATACCAATGGATTCACTCACGCCGAGCTGGAAGCCGCCAGCGACTGGCTGGGCAGCAAGGCAACAACCATCTACGGCGGCAGTAACGAAATTCAGGCCAACATCATTGCCAAGCGGGTACTGGGTTTACCTGAATAGAAAAGCGCATAAAAAGGAGACGGAAATGGCACAGATCAATAAATATGAAACCATCGGAGTAGACAGCATCACACCGCACATCGGTGCTGTGGTGGAGGGTGTCGACCTGGCACAACCGCTTTCGAACGAGCAGTTCAGTGAGATCTACCAGGCCTGGTTAGATTGGAAGGTTTTAGTCTTCCACGATCAGGTAATTGACCAGGAACAGCACAAAGCCTTTGCACGCAAGTTCGGCACCTTACATGTGCATCCCATGCAGCACAGCTATGGTGGCGACCCGGAGATCCTGCGCGTAAAAACCACCAAAGACTCGAAATACACGGCCGGTAACGGCTGGCATACCGACGTCACCTGCGATGAGATACCGCCGTTAGGTTCCATGTTATACATCACCGAAACGCCTGAATGCGGTGGCGGTGACACCTTGTTTGCCGACATGTACTTGGCGTACGAGCTACTCAGCGACACCATGAAAGACATGCTGGATGGACTGGTTGCCGTGCACGATGGCGCTATCCCCTACCTCAGCGGTTATCAGGTATCACCACCTGAGGGATCCAAATACCCGCGCAACGAGCATCCTGTTGTGGCAACTCATCCCGAGACAGGCAAAAAAGTGTTATACGTCAACAGTGGTTTTACTTCGCACATCAAGGGTTTACATGTGTGGGAAAGCAAAGCGTTGATGGGTGGGTTACTGGACCATATCGCGCAGACTCAACGTCTGTACTGTCGGGTGCAGTGGCGTCCAAATACGCTGACATTCTGGGACAACCGTTGCACTCAGCATCATGCCGTCTGGGACTACTATCCGCACAGTCGCTATGGTGAGCGAGTCTCGATTCTGGGCAACGAACGCCCCGCAGCCTGATCCAACTGGTGGTATGTGAAGCTAAGCGCTCTCGCGCTTAGCTTCAGGTGTCGCAACCTCACTGTCCACCTCACTGCCTACCTCAGAGGTGAAGTCTGCATCCCGCTCTGTCAGCGTGGGTACGCTTTCCAGGGTATCGTTTGACTGCAGCTCCGCTGAGGCCTCAGCGACCAGGATCTCATCTTCGATTTCATCCCCACGTGTATCCACGGTTGACGCTTCAGACACATCCGGAGCCTGCGCATCCAGATCTTCCTCGGAAAACCTGCTTTCTTCAGCTGCGGCGTCACTGGAATCTTCTGCAATCGAGGAAACAGTCGCCGCGGACAGCAAAGGTGTTGCCGCATCCCCACACAGGTCTACCGAGCTTCTGGCCAACTGCTGATGCAGCGCCTGATAGCTTTCATCGAGGTTGCGAAACTTCTCTGCGGTGGTCGCAAACTGGCTGAACACCTCATTCTTGTAATCAGTGAGTTCCTGTTGGGCCGTATCCAGCGCATTTTCCAACTCACTGACCCTGGCTTTCTTGGCGTTACCCAACGGCAGAAAATAACCCAGCGCTACCCCGACCAGCATGCTGACTACTGCAATCCCAACGACCCACTCAATCACCATAAAACTTCTACCGTTCACCAGAATGGGACTATGATACTCCGGTGCATCGCCGCTCAACATCACCACTTTGGGTTTTTTGACGGGATTTCGTAAAAACTGAGTCAAAACCAGGCTGGCAGAGTAAATTCAAATCGTGACCATCAAACCCGCAAACGAACTCAAAACTGTCCTGCAGCTGGGTTGGCCGATGGTGTTAACCCAACTGTTTATTATGGGTATGGGTTTTGTCGATACCGCGATGGCCGGACGTTACGGCGCAACCGACCTGGCCGGAGTATCATTGGGTGGCAGCGTCCTGTGGCCATTCATGATGATGCTGACCGGCATCACAATGGCGCTGACACCGATCATCTCCCAGTTACGTGGGCGTAAGCAGTTGCTTCAGGTTGGCCATCAGATTCGTCAGGGATTGTGGATCTGCCTGACTACCAGCGCAATGCTGATTCTGATCCTTTCCAATGCAGATGCTATTTATGCGCTTACCGGGCTCGAAGCAGAAGTGGCAAGGGTTGCTGCCGATTATCTGGCAGCAGTCGCCTGGGGTATCCCGGCTCTGATATTTTATGTCGCGCTGCGCCATGCCTGCGAAGGGCTCGGACATACACGTCCACCGATGATCATCGCTGGCAGCATGCTGCCGGTGAACGTGGTACTGAACTACGGGCTGATTTACGGCCACTGGGGACTGCCTGAACTCGGGGGTGTCGGGTGTGGTTACGCTACTGCGATCATTTTCTGGCTGCAGCTCGCCCTGATGATGGTTGTAATCAAACGCCCCTACTTCAAAGCAACCGGTCTGTTCGAACGTTTCGAGTGGCCTGTAGCAGGAACAATCAAGTCCATTTTCAGAATCGGCACACCCATTGGTTTGGTGATTTTCCTGGAAATGGCTGTTTTTTCGGTCATCGCTTTCCTGATTGCACGATTGGGCGTTGAACAAGTCGCCGCAAACGCCATCGCCGGGAACATCAACTGGCTGACCTACGTTATCCCCATGAGCCTCGGCGCCGCCGCAAGCATTCGCGTGGGGTACCATGTTGGTGCAAACGATCTGGTAGCTGCCCGTTTAACCGCTGTCACCGTGTACAAATTCTCTATTGGCTACGCGCTGGTTGTCAGCGTCCTGCTGGTATTACTGCGTTATCATCTGGTCAGCATTTACACCGTTGACCCGGCAGTCATGAAAATTGCCGCGACTCTGCTGCTGTTTATTGCCGTGTACCAGATTGTTGACGACAGCCAGGCAGTAACGGTTGGTGCTTTACGGGGCTACAAAGATACCCAGTTCCCCATGTACATCAGTCTGGTCGGCTACTGGTTCATTGCCGTTCCTCTGGGCTGGTTCCTGTCACAGGAGCTGCTGCTGCCCGGTTTGGCGCCTGGTGTGTATGGCTACTGGACTGCATTGACCGTTGGCCTGTCCCTGGTTGCAATCAGTGTCGGACTACGTTTGTGGTACCTCAGTACCCATGACAAAAAAATTCTGCAGTTAGCGGCCACCTGAGTAGCGATTGATTTGAGCCCGGGCAATTCCCGTCATATGATGATGCCTGTTTGAAAAAGGCCCTCTTCCTATGCAAGAACAGCTGACCGCTCCTTTGGATCTGGTGAATACCGCCTACGAATTCCTCACTGAGCAGGCCATTACCTGGTCTTTCAAATTGTTTGGCGCAGCGCTGGTGGTGATTGCCGGCTTCATTGTTGCCCGTTGGGTCGCAAAGCTGTTGCAGGGCATTTTAGAAAAACGCGATGTCGACGTAACGCTGCGCCAGTTCCTGGCCTCCACGGTGCGATTGCTGATCCTGATCATGTTCATCGTCGTTGCCCTGGGCCAGCTGGATATCTCTATCACGCCATTGATTGCCGCAATCGGTGGTTTGGCCGTAGGTTTGAGCCTGGCACTGCAAGGTCCTGTGTCTAACTATGGCGCCGGTCTGATGATCATTCTCACGCGCATGTATCGTGTCGGCGACACCATCACCACTCAGGGTTGTTCAGGTCTGGTGGAAGACATCAGCCTGGCGGCCACGTGCCTGCGAGCCGAAGATGGCGAGCTGATTATTATTCCCAACAAACATATTGTTGGCGAGGTGCACACCAATTCTGAAGCCAATCGGATAGTGGAAGGGTGCGTCGGCATCGCCTACAGCGCAAATCCGGAGCTGGCCATAAAATCGATCGAAGAGGTGTTGAGCCGCGAAGCCCGTGTTGTCCAGGACACACCCGCGGAAGTGGGTATCTGCAACTTTGGTGATTCCAGCATTGATATTGAATACCGCTACTGGACACCAACCGGTGGCTATTTCAAAACCATTCATACGGTGAATCTGGCCATATTCAAAACCTTTGCAGAACACGGCATCAGCATTCCATTCCCGCAATCTGAAGTACGTCTGCTTAACGATGACGTCAATTAGAATCGGGCGCTACATTGGCGTAGCCGGGTAAAGCAGCATATGCCGGCAGCGTTCAAAATTTCTATCCCCGGCGTCCGTTTTGGTCACGCTGAAGACCGACGCGCCTTAACCGGCACCACCGTTTGTTTTTTTGATCGTCCCGCTGTCGCCGCGGTGCACATTATGGGTGCTGCTCCGGGTACACGGGATACGGAACTTCTGAACCCGGAATTTACCGTCGATCATATCGATGCTCTGGTCTTGTCTGGCGGTTCTGCTTACGGACTGGATGCTGCAGGTGGCGTACAGGCGTGGTTACGCGAAAATAATCGTGGTATTCCGCTTGATCCGGTAAGAATTCCCATAGCTCCCTGCGCCATTCTTTTTGACATGCGCAATGAAGGTGACAAAGCCTGGGGGCGATTCTCTCCCTATTGAGAACTCGGTTACGCGGCGATTGAAGCAGTAACAGACCACCCAAAACTGGGTGCAGTGGGTGCTGCATTGGGCGCCCGCACAGCCAATGCACCCGGCGGTTTTGGTATGGCGGCGACAAAACTACGCAGCAAAGGTAGTCTGTTAGCCGCAGCAGCCGTTAATGCAGCGGGTTCAGCTCTGGTTGGCGACACCCATCATTTCTGGGCTGCTCCGTTTGAAGAAGACGGTGAGTTTGGCGGCTACGGCTATCCACACCCCTGGCCCGATGATGCCAGACAAGGCCGCACTAAATCCGGACAGCGTGTGGCTGGCGCCAATACCACGCTGGGCATAATTGTGACTGACGTTAAACTGACTGCCGCTCAGGCAAAACGCATCGCCACCGCAGCACACGATGGTTTTGCCCGTGCCTTGTATCCGGTACACACACCCGCGGACGGCGACCTTATTTTTGTCGCCTCCACCGGACAGTTTGACGCTGATGACGAAGCGCTTCTCGACCTGGGTGTGCTGGCTGGCAATACCATGGCCAGAGCCATTGCGCGCGGCGTCTTTGAGGCCATACAAATGTCCGAACAGAATAAATAGCCAGGTAGGCAGCGTGAGCAGAACAATCAATATAGACGAGTTGAGTCGCCGCATAGATGCAAAAAAAGAGGATCTGATCACGCTCACCCAGGATCTGATACGTATACCCACGATCAACCCGCCCGGTGAATTCTACGACGATTGTGCACACTTTATCGGCGAGCGTATGGCCGGGCGCGACTTTGCGGTTGAATACTTCCGCGCAGAGGGCAGCCCAGGCGACACGGATCAGTATCCGCGCATGAATATCGTTGCCCGGCATGATGGCGGCGCCGGCCCATGTGTGCATTTTAATTCTCACATTGATGTCGTGGCAGTTGGTAAAGACTGGCAACAGGATCCATTTGCAGCGACGTTGCTCGGAGACCGCATATACGGGCGCGGCGCATGCGATATGAAGGGCGGTCTCGCCTCATCGATCATTGCTGTTGAAACCTACCTTGAGATGTTTCCAGATCACCCAGGCGCGATTGAGATATCCGGTACCGCTGACGAAGAAAGCGGCGGCTATGGCGGGGTCGCCTATCTGGCCGAACTGGGCATCATGGCAAAACCCAGGATTGACCATGTGATTATCCCGGAACCTCTGGATAAAGATCGGGTCTGCCTGGGACATCGGGGCGTGTGGTGGGCCGAGATTGAAACCAAGGGTCACATCGCTCACGGCAGCATGCCATTTGACGGCGACTGTGCGGTTCGCCACATGGCTGCTGTACTGGCACGATTTGAGTCAGAGCTGTTTCCACATCTGGCTACAAAGCGAACCAACATGCCCGTGGTCCCGGATGGCGCTAAGCAGTCAACACTGAACATCAATTCAATACACGGCGGTGAATCAGAAGAATTTGAAGGTTTACCTACGCCGCTGGTGGCTGATTCCTGTCGCATGATCATTGATCGGCGCTTTCTCATCGAAGAACAGCTCGCCACGGTTAAGCAGGAAGTTGTCAGCCTGCTGGACAGCCTACGTGCGGACCGCGATCGGTTCGACTACACCATAAGAGATCTGTTTGAGGTTATTCCAACCATGACAAATGAACATGCACCGGTAGTGCAGGCGGTCAGTCAGGCAATTGAACAGGTACTGCACAAACCTGCAACCATGGTGGTATCACCCGGCACCTATGATCAGAAACACATCGACCGGATAGGCAAACTCAGCGACTGTATTGCATATGGACCGGGTATCCTGACACTCGCACACCAGCCTGACGAATACGTTGAAGTGCAGGACATGATCGACTCAGCCAAAGTCATGGCCATTTCTCTGCATAGCCTGCTCAACGCAGCACCATCATGAACGCGCTGGACAGCAAGGTTGCCCTGGTGACCGGCGCAGGTTCAGGCTTCGGCGCCGGAATTGCAGAGTGTTTTATCAACGCCGGTGCAACCGTCGGGCTGCTTGACCTGAATCTGACCGCGGCAGCAGACGTTGCAAGCCGCCTGGGTAGCCGCGCTATTGCTCTGGAGGGTGATGTCACCAGCGAGTCTTCCATGCGCGCAGCGGTAGAGTTGCTGGAAAATAGCGCAGGTTCTCTGGATATCGTGGTCAACAATGCGGGCATCGGCCTGCCACCCACGGCAATGGAGGACGTCAGCGCAGACGATTTCCAACGCCTGTGTGACGTGAACATGCGGTCGATCTATGTTTGTGGTCGAGTTATTGTGCCCGCATTCAAAGATCGTCAGCGCGGTGCGATTCTGAATATCGCATCCACCGGCGGCGTCAGCCCGAGGCCCAATCTGACCTGGTACAACGCCTCCAAGGGGTGGGTGATCACCGCGACAAAATCCATGGCGATAGAACTTGCCGCGTTTAACATTCGCGTCAACGCCCTCAACCCTGTCGCCGGAGAAACCCCACTGCTGGCTACCTTTATGGGTGAAGATACACCTGAGCAGCGCACCAGGTTTTTAAACAGCATCCCACTCGGGCGATTTTCCACGCCAGCAGATCTGGGTGCCGCGGCGGTGTTTTTATGCAGCGATGACGCCGGTTTGATCACCGGGGTAGCTCTGGAAATCGACGGCGGGCGCTGCATCTGAAACGGTAACGCCTGTGCTCAGGGATCCTGCTGCCAGATGATGATCCGATCATGACCGCGATATTGTCCAAAGGTCATCTGCGCCTGGGGATTCTCATCACCCGCACCTGACCAGTTGTATTGCAACCATGCTGGTGTCTGCAGCTCGACGTCCACAGTGCCGGTATTGCCCGTTCCCGGAGCTGACAACCAGATTCGATTATCTGGATCAACCTGGCCGCCCACTAAAGGCGTTGCACCTGACAGGCCCAGCACCGCGGTTTCACCGGCTTGCAGGTCGCCGCTGAAGTTACTCAATGCCAGTTGCGAGTTTTGATAAGTTGAACAATTGTCCTGTGCAAAGGCAGTAAAGGCACCATCTGAAAATATCTGTGCCTGCAGGCGAATATCCAGGTCCTGATCTTCAGGTCCTTGACCGGGTAGTATCACCATCCGTCCATAGAAGGCATCCAGCGTCCCAATACGCTGCGCATTGCAGGTTGCCCCCAGCGTACAGAAACCTGACGTCTGCGCATTCATGTCCAAGCCGAGCAGCTGGCGCGTGTCAGTCGTGTCGTTCACCCTCACGCCAACAGCCATCATCTCAAACGGGCCATCAGCCACACCGAGGCGATGGAACTGCGCCGCCGGATCTAACACATTGTTTCTACCCGATTGCCATTGCGCCGCAGCAAAAGCAAACCGCGAACCCAGATCGATACCGTTATCCTGGAATTCAGCAACCCAATCAACCGGTGCAAGATCATCGCTGAACAGCACTGCGTCATAGTTTTCAACCGTAAGACCACTTTGATTGCGCGCATAAATCTCAGCAGTCAGCGACACCGAAGGTGCTGACATGTAGGTAAATCCAGCACACTGCGTATCTACCGCGGCATTAACCAGTTCAAAATGATGAGGATAAAACCGGCCCACAGGTCCAACCAGGCCGCCGACCACATTGCCTGTACTCATGTAGCTGCCATCAGCCACCTCCGCCTGCAGTGAGATACTGCCGACCTCATCAAAGGCAATAGCACTATTGAGGTAGTGACCGGGCAAAGCGGTAGAGACAAAAGTGTCGTCGTTGGTCAACACACCATCATCTGCACTACCCAGACGCCCTCCCACAGGCAGCAACAGATCAACCGCAGATACACGGATGCCTTCACTGGCCGACTCATTACCATAGTTCGGGGTTGGATCAGATTCCGCATCCAGTGCCGCCACCGTTATCTGGAAAGGTTCACCTGCAGCAACAAATCCCGCCTCGGCCAGCGTGTCACTTCTCGGATTAGAAACACCCGCAGATGTTTCAACCCGCCTGATCACCAGATCCGCTGGTGGGCTGACATAACTATCGGTTGTGCCCGCCAGGCTTCCCGCTTGAAACCCCAGACGCAGACGCCCAACATCTTTGTACTTTGCGGACACCACCGCCTGGCCTGCGCTGAACAGAACATTCTGCGCTGTCGGTGCAGCAGCACTGGGGCCCACTGGGACAGTATTCACCAGCGCTCGCACCGAACCACTCAGCGGATCCACCAGTTCCTGCCACATCCGCACAGACTGAACACCTTCATAGTCTTCAATCACACCACAAACAGGGTCATCGTCTGTTGTACCGTAAGCGGTCAGGTGGATATTAAAGTCCGTGCCTGCGGTCCGTCTTAACAGCGGGTCGGACACTGGGCTGACCGGTGGATTCGGCAGCGGGTTAGCGGTCACGGTGAAGCCCGTAGGCGAAAACACAAGCGTACCTTCCGTATCTGTATCACGCACATTAGGGTCGCCCGTTTCAAAGACCTCAATGTCCAGCACTGGCGGTCCACCGGGATAACTCAAAGCAAACCAGGCTTCGCCGCTGTCAGCTGGACTAAACGTGTAGGTGGCAAGACCATCGTCAGCTACCGTATCCAGCAGCGTGCCGTTGCCTGCGCTCAAGGTCCAACTGCCAGTGCCACTCCCGGTATCCAGGGTGACTGAGGTGGCGTAACCGGTGACCACGTCACCTGACGCATTAATCGCCCGAACACCTATCAACTCGCTGCTGCAGTAGAGGCCACTGCCATCATGCAGAACCTGCAGCGTATTTGCGCCAACCACCGGGCAGGACCGGACACTCCCGTCCCAACTCAGACCAGCAAGATTGTTAATCACAATATCGGACACCTGAGAGGCAGTCAGCGCCTGATCAAAAAACAGCAGCTCGTCCATTTCTCCAAGCACGCTCTGGGAAGCAACAAACCTACCGTCTACTGAGTCCTGTTCCTGTCCGATGATCAGCCCGCCGGGATCAAGATCTATGCTGTTCGTAATTAAAGTGACACAGCCACGCAACGCGCCATCCAGATAGATACAGTTTGTCGAGCCACTGCGCACCCACATCCAATGGTGCCAGGTGTTATCCCAGACGTTTGGCACAACAACGTCGCGGTTATTGTTCTCAATATGGGGACGGAAGCGTGTTGCGCTGGCAAACCAGAATATCAGCTCGTTGGCCTGCCCTGCGCGCGCGCCTGAAAGAAATGCTTTATTTACTGCGCTGGGCGTCCGCGCCCAGAAGCCAATGGAGAAATCGCGCACCCCGTTCAACGCCTGAAAATCCAGACTCAGATAATCTGACGTGTCCGTTGCAGACAAATCCGCCGCCCGGCAGAGCAGTCCTGGCGTGGTTGTCGTGTTCACAGCGACGCCGTTGTATCCGTTACCCGTGCTGTCCAGCACTTCATCGGCAACGCCAGACCAGCTCGGCTCATCAAAAAAGTAGGCTGCCCGCGGCGCTAGCTGAGCACAAAGACGCGCAACACCATCCCAGTTATTACCATTCAGATTGTTGTTACGAATGCTCTGGATAGCTGCTTCGGAAAGGCCTTCGTCAAATACATAGAATTCATCGATTAACCCTTCGACGCCCCGGTTGTTGCGAAAGTCGTAACCAATATCTTCCTGCTCCTGGCCGACAATGAAACCTGTGGCGTCTACATCCAGCGCCCCTTGAGGCAACTGGTTGCAGTCCTGCAGCTGGCCGTCAACATAAAAGCAGTTACTTGAGCCGATACGCGTCCAGGCCAGGTGGTGCCAGGTGCCATCATCAATGTCATCGATATTGATACGTCCATCGCTGTCGTCAAAAAGCTGTGGCTCAAATCGATCTCCACGCCGGGTCAGCCAGTACACTTCTTTTTCTTCGCGTCCATTTGCTGCGCTGACTATGAGCGATCGGTCTCTGTTGGTAGATTGGTACCAGAGCATCAGGGTGAAGTCGCGCAAGCCATTAAGCGCACGGTGATCCAGATCCAGATAATCAGCCGTAGATCCACTGCTCAGATCGGCTGCATTACACAGAATACCGGCGGTCGGCACAGTGTTACGCGCGACACCGGCAAAACCGTTGCCGGAACTATCAATCACCTCACCAGCGGTGCCATTCCACTGCTGCGCATCCAGGCGGTACTGTGCAACCAGGTCAGCGTGCAGGGGAAAACCGGCCAGGAGGCACATGGCCAACAACCACAATCTGACACCATTCTGTTCACCCGCAAGCATGTATGAAAAATTGCCTGTCTTATTAAGCACTTACCTCGATAAGCCTAGTTCAAATTGCAAATTTTCCGAGGCTGGTCGATGATATGAGTTGTATGGGATTTACAGGGAGAATGGAGAGATGCAGAAATTCACGGCTCAATTGGCATTCATAGCCAGCATAGCCGCATTAAGCGGCTGCGCGCAGGTTGCTCAGAATGCGCAGACAACGACAGAAAAGCCCGATTTATCAGGTACTTACAACATTGCAACACTCACTCCGCTGCAACGTCCCGAGGAATTCGGCGATCGCGAGTTTGTAACCGAAGAAGAAGCAGAAGCCACCGCCAAGTACTGGGCTGAAAACCTCGCTAAAGATGACGCGAAAAGTGACCCGGACCGAGACGCCCCCCCCGAAGGCGGTGTTGAGATATACATTCCTGAGTTTTCCGGCGCGGCTGGCGGCGTTGGCGGATACAACGCGTTTTATGTTGATATTGGCGACAGCAAGTTTCTCTTAGATGGCATGTATCGAACCTCGATCATTAACCAGCCCGCAAACGGTCGACTACCTAAACTGTCGCCTCAAGGCATGCAGAAAGCCATGGCACAGCGCGCCAACTTTCATGAAAACACCGGTACTGCCTGGTGGCTGGAAAAGGGTGTCGGCCCTTATGACAACCCCGAAAATCGACCGTTAGCAGAGCGTTGTATCCTCGGCTTCGGTTCAACTTCAGGACCACCAGCACTCCCGGTAATGTATAACAACCTGAAGCGTATTGTGCAGACAGACGATCACGTGATTATTTTTAACGAGATGAATCATGATGCCCGCGTCGTGCGCATAGACGCAGATCACCTGCCAGACAGTTCACGCAGCTGGCTGGGTGACTCTATCGGCTACTGGGATGGCGACACCCTGGTGGTAGAAACGAAAAACTTCCGTGAAGAGCCAGGGCTTTTCATGGCGTCACAAGCGTTACATGTCACCGAACGGTTCAGCCGTATCGACGAAAACACGCTGCGTTACGCGTTCACCGTGGATGATCCCAACTGGTCTGAACCCTGGGGCGGTGAATATCCCTGGCCGGCAACCGAAGATAAAGTTTATGAGTACGCCTGTCACGAAGGCAACTATGCGCTCGGCGGTATATTGCGCGGCGCACGGGTACTCGAAGCTGATGCCATGAACGCAACCGCAGCCGACAGCGACGGCCCAGCCGAATAGACGAAAAGCCTGACAGTAGACTAATCGGCACCTGCAGCATCGAGGTGCCGGACAAATTGCCCGGTGGTCTCTTCCCAGGCACGCTGCAGAACAAAGCCGCGGTCGAGACCCAGGGACACAATAAACTCAATCGGCTCGTAGCCAGCATCTTCGGTCAGCGCCGCAGTTGATCTGACCTGTTCCAGCGTCCAGTTTTCTGCTGCTGCCTGTTGACCGATATCCCCTAACTGCTGCAGAAATCTTTGAAATGCCCGCAGACCGTTTCGGTCTGTGGTCACCCCATGGCCGGGAATAACCCGATCAAAATTGAGCGCAAGCACGTTATCCAGGGTCGCCGGCCATGCCTGCACCGTTCCACCCGCCTCCAGATCAATATTGGGATAATGACCATTGAAGAACAGGTCACCTAGATGAGCCACCCCTTCATCAACAAAAATGACCACCAGGTCGCCATCCGTATGTCCGGGGCCAGGGTGAACCAACTCGATTTTTTTAGTGCCAACAAACAGTGTTTGGCGGTCTGAAAATGTTTCGTTGGGCATCAGTTCCGCTGCCCCACCCTGCCAGAAATCTCCGTCTACGGTGTGCAGATACTGCAACGTCCGCTCAGTAGACAGCACCCGGGTGCCGGGCTCAAATGCCGGGTTACCGTGTGTATGGTCAAGATGATAGTGGGTGTTGATGATCATCGCGGTAGGCATGCCTGTGAGCTCACGCGCTGTTTCACGAATATGGTCACCTTGTATGCCAAAGGTCATGGTATCGACAACCACAGTACCGGCGCGGGTCTTAAGCACAGCGGTGTTACCACCAAAGCCGCGCAGGACCCAGAGATCGTCACTCAGTTGCTCCACCTCGAGCGCACGCACCTGGGTATAAAGATAGCCGCCACCCACAATCAATATGAGCACAACAATAGCAATCAGAATCTGCCAGATTTTCAAAACATTGCCTGCCTATTCGGGGGGTACAAGATCTGTTTGCCACTCTTCCTGCAACAGCCGCAGCAATTCTGCAATAGAGCCCAGACGTTTATCCGGGTCTTTCTGCAGACACTGCATGCAGGCGTATTCCAACAGCGAAGGGACATGGGCTGACGTAACCGATGAGGGTTTGGGCGGCTCTTCGTGTAACGTTGCATTGACAATCTGATCTATTTTATCGAGACCTGAGGTTGTCGAGCCACAGAGAATTTCATACAAAACCGCGCCGATACTGTAAACATCCGTACGGGCGTCGATGTTCGGGTTTCTTTGTATCTGCTCCGGTGACATATAAGATGCCGTGCCCTGCAATGCCCCCCTGGAAGTCAGCGAAGGATCAGGCGCAGGATCAAGATAGATCTGCGTGGCCTCTGTGTTTGTCGACCCGTCGGCATTCCAAACTTTGGCTAAACCCCAATCCAACAACAGTACTTCACCATAAGGGCCTACCAGTATGTTCTCCGGCTTGATATCTCTGTGCGCAACACCATGACTATGCGCATATTCCAACGCATGGCAGATCTGCACGATAACATCTACCAACTGGGTTAAGTCGTAACGCTCACGAAAATCCAGAATCTCCCGGAGCGTGTATCCATGCACAAGTTTCATGGTGAAGTAATAATTACCCGCGCGATCGCGTCCTAACTCGTAGGTCGGCACCGTATTTGGATGCTGTAACATTGCCGATACCCGCGCTTCACGCAGCAATCTGCGCTGCTCAATCTCATCGTTGGCAAATTCGGGACGCAGCGTTTTGTAACAGACTATTCTGGACAGATGTAAGTCTTTGCAGGATTTGATCAAAGATTTGCCGCCAGTGGCGATGGTGGAAAACATCGCGTAACGCATATTGGGATTGAGTTTTTCCGCCAGAGGACGATCTGTATCCTCCAGATAAACATGACTGTAACTTTTCGGCGGTTGCGGGAAATTTAACATGCGCGGTTGTACCTGAATCCAACCACAACAATGTAGCAGTGTGCCCGGTGGCTGGCCAGCGTCAGCTTAACTGTGACAGAAGCTCTACACGATCGGCCTGAATCGCCGCATGTCGACCCATCAGGCGGAACAGATCACGCTGCGCTTTACTGCCACCTATACGATAGGTTTCATCTTTGACCGCAAGCAGAGAATCCAGCGCGGCACCCGGTTGTTGTGGCGCCCGGGCAACCGCCTGAGCCAGCGGCACACCAACTTCACGGCATAAAGCGGCCTGGTCCGTTGAACCTTGAGCCCAGTCAGAGAGGTTCGCAAGCGCGGGTTCGAGTGCTGGCGCTGACGTCACCGCCAGGGGGATCAGATAATGCAGATTTGCAAACAACAGTTCGCGATCTTTGCTGTGAGCGGCGCATATCTCTACCAGCGGCTGCCAGCGTTGGCTCACATCTACACCCAGGAACTCCAGACGCCACAGCAGCGCGGCGTTGTTACAGACATCCAGATAAAAGTCGTCGTTTATACTGTCCGCCAGCTGCTGATCATAAATAGCCAACGCCCGCTCATGATCTCCAAGACCCAGGCAGAACAGGGCCTGGTGCCAGATAACGTGGTAACGGAAATTGTTTGTGTCACACCAGTCAGGTTCAGTTTTTGTCAGCCAGTTGGCGCCCTGCTCATATTCCCCCAGCATTTCATACACATGAGCCACCGCATGGGTCGCCCAGATATCCTGGCTGTTGGCCTGCACCGCGTCCTGCCCCAGAGCCAATGCCTGATCATAGTCGCCACATTCTTCCAGGCCAAAAGCATGCATACCCTGCAGGTACGGAAAATGGGGATGATCCGTCGGCCAGGCGTTGAACACCCGTCCGGTGGAGGCACTCATAGCGGCGCCGCTACCCTCATAAAAATGTAGATAGTGTGCGATACGCAAGGCCAGCATATCCAGTGGATATTGCAACAGCAGTTGCTCAAGCAACGACAATGCAGCAGTACTTTGATCTTCGATCCAGAGTTTCAAAATCTGCAGGTGCGTTTGTTCGCGGGTAGTGACCGACAGCGCAGACGCTTGCGCTTCCAGGCTGTCAGTCAGATCAGCCAAAGGTGCAACAAACTGGGGGTGCCCGGCAAGTTTCAACAGATAGCCACGGAAAACCTGGCCCATAAACATATCCGGGTCCGTACCGTGCAGACCATCCAGAATCTCCATCACGTCTGTGCGGGCACCAAGATACGACGTTAATGCCGCACCAAAGAGTGGCAACGACTCTGCAGACGATGCGGTGTAAACCAGATTCAGTTCATTGCTGTAAACCGGCATAGCTGTCTCCTGAATATCACGTTGTTAAACTGCAGGGCGCCGCGCCACAACCACGGTATCCAGAGCGGTGCCCTGACTGTTGTGATCATGACCGGGCTCAACCGCTACCGACCGTTCCACAGTCTGCGCTCTGAGGATTTCAAAGCCAGGCAGCAAACCCGCCACCTCAGCAGCATCAGGCAGAACCTCAAGCCGACCAGGGCCGCCGCTGCCCTCACCAATATTGCGTGGATCGTGACCGATGTAAACCAGCAACCCGCCCGGTGCCACACAGCGCCTGACATGGGCAAACCAAAGTTCTCGACTGCGCGGATCCGTGTGCAGGAAAATCACTGCCACCAGATCAAAGACACCCAGGTTATCCATCGGCGTTGTCACATCGTGTTCCAACCAGCGCACATCGAGATCGCGCTGCTGCGCAATCTGTTGTGCTTTGGCGAGACCAACAGCAGAAAAATCCACAGCGGTAACCTGCCAGCCTCGTTCCGCCAACCACAACGCGTGCCGACCTTCGCCACAGGCCACATCCAGTGCCTTACCCGGGGGTAAATCTTTCACAATCTCGGCAAACAGCGCGTTAGGTTGTGCAGACCAGGTCAGCGACGTGGACCGATAACGCTCATCCCATTTGTCTTTATGGCGGGTTGGCGGGTTTTTATCTGCGTCTGACATGGACACCTAACCTGCCTGTGGCCGTCTGAAAGACCACCCCAACTGCAGAACTACCAAGCCAAGACCAAGCAAACCCAACAACAGAGCCGCGCCATACACCACAGGCGTACCCGCGTGCCTGGATGCTATGCCGAAACTCGCCCA
>Ga0180435_10000743_pt1 | contig 34652 bp, 27 predicted proteins | sample SS_ome_3_FD_132467 | JGI IMG/M metagenome (GOLD analysis project Ga0180435, IMG submission 132467) | Hypersaline lake sediment archaeal communities from the Salton Sea, California, USA - SS_3_S_1 metaG | ecosystem: Environmental > Aquatic > Non-marine Saline and Alkaline > Hypersaline >... | reverse complement strand
TATGTGGAGTCCCTCCAGCAGTACGACGAGGTCAGGGCCGCCGGCGATGCCGTGCGAGACAGTGCATTGGCCGCGATCTCTGGCGCAGCGAGGGCCGGTATGGTCATCGTCAACCCAATGTCGTACGCCCGTGACGGTGTTGCACTGTGGTCCGGCGAGGTGCCGGCGGGCCAGACGCTGCAGCGCGCCGATGGCACGCCCGTCGTGACGCAGGCTACATCAGGGGGAACCCTCATCGCCACCGGCGAGCTGGCGCCGTACAGCGTCAACGCGCTTTCACTGGGCACCGACGCAGCCCCCGAGGCATCAAAGCTGACGGCCACCCCCACACTATTGGAGAACGCGCTGTTGCGCGTGGAGCTGAGCGAGGCCGGCGACATCGTCCGCATCCTCGACAAGGTCAGCGGCCGGGAAGTCCTGCCAGAGGGCGCGATCGCCAACCAGTTGCAGGCGTTCGAGGACCGCCCGATGATGTTCGACGCCTGGGACATCGACATCTACTACGACGACAAGATGTGGCTCGCAGATCCGGCCAGCTCGGTCCGTGTGTCGGAAGCCGGTCCGCTGCGCGCGACGCTGGAGGTCAAGCGGACCATCCTCAACAGCGCGCTCACCCAGCGCATCTCGCTCTGCCGGGACAGCGTGCAGCTTGACTTCGACACTGACATCGACTGGCGCGAACGGCACATCCTGCTCAAGGTGGCGTTCCCGGTGGATGTGCTTGCGCCCACGGCGACGTTCGACATCCAATGGGGCAACGTGGAGCGCCCGACGCACAGAAACACGAGCTGGGACTGGGCGCGCTTCGAGTCGTGTGCGCAGAAGTGGGTGGACCTGAGCGAGGGCGGCTACGGCGTCAGCCTGCTCAACGACTGCAAGTACGGTCACGACGTCCGCGCCAACGTGCTGCGGATGACGCTGCTCAGAAGCCCCACGATGCCGGACCCCGAGGCTGACCGGGGCGAACACAGCTTCGCCTACAGCCTGCTGCCGCACGCCGGGGGATGGGATGAGACGACGGTCGCCGCGGCATACGCGCTGAACGATCCGCTGATCGCCTACGGCACGCCGTCTTCCACTCAGGGCACGACCGGTACCGATGGCGTGCCCTTTGTCTCGGTGGACCAGCCCAACGTGGTGATCGAGACGGTAAAGAGAGCCGAGGACGGCAACGGCGTCATCGTGCGCATGTACGAGTGCAGGCGCATGCGCGGCGCGGTGACGCTCACGACGGGCTTCGACCTCGCTGAAGCGTGGCACACCAACCTGTTGGAGGAAGCAGGCACAGCCGTCGGCGTGGCCGGGAGAGCCGTGACCTTTGACATCAAACCGTATGAGATCGTGACACTGCGCCTGATCCCCGCCTGACGGGGATCAGGGGTGCACCGCCCCAGGACACGACCGGGAGACTCGAGATGGCGATGACTTCCAAGCAGCGGATGGTCACGGCCCTGGACGGCGGCGTTCCCGACCGCCTGCCGGTGACCACGCACCACGTGATGCCCTACTTCCTTGACAAGTACCTGGGCGGCATCACCTACGACGAGTTCTTCGACCACTTCGGCCTTGATCCCATACGTTGGACGTTGCCGGTGAAGGCGGACCTCGGTCGCGGCGAGTGGATGGCACAGGTCGAAGGAGACCCCGCCGATGGTCTACGGCCCGAGTTTGCCATGTCCGACACGTGGCGCGTCTCGGTGGAGGACATCGACGATTCGCAGTATCCCACGAGGCGCTTCACTATCTCCACGCCGGGGGGCGATCTCACCACGGTGACGCAGAGCAACATACACACCACGTGGGTGGTTGAGCATCTCATCAAGGAGAAGCGCGACATCGACCTCATCGGGGCCTACGTGACGATGCCGGTGAGTGACGTCGACAAGAGCAACGCTGAGGTCGAAGCCTTCGGCGATCGTGGACTTGTCCGCGGGATGCTGCCGTCCTTCGACATCTTCGGCCAGCCCGGGACTTGGCAGGACGCAGCGTGTCTGGTGGGCATCGAGACGCTGATCCTGGCGACCTACGACGATCCCGAGTGGGTGCACGAGCTGCTGGGCATCCTCTTTCGGCGTAAGGAGGCCTTTGCGCGTTCCCTGGCCGGCGCCCAGTTCGATGTCTTGGAGCTGGGTGGCGGCGATGCTTCCTCGACGGTCATCTCGCCCAAGCTCTTCCGAACCTTCGTGGCGCCCTACGACAGCAAGCTGATAGCAGTCGCCCACGAGGCCGGCCAGCGGATCGCCTACCATACCTGTGGCGGGATGATGCCGCTGCTGGAGGACATCGCCGCGATGGGGCCCGACGCGATGGAGACGTTCACGCCGCCGGAGATGGGCGGCGACACGGACCTGGCGGAGGCCAAGCGGCGCATCGGCGACAAGGTCTGCATGATCGGGGGCTGGGACCAGCACCACTACTTCCAGGGGTGCACCGAGGAAGAGACGCGGGCGGCCGTTCGGCGCTGCTTCGAGGAGGCCGGTGCAGGTGGAGGCTTCATCCTCTCCCCGTCCGACCACTTCTTCGACGCCGATGTGGACCTGATCGCGGCCTTCGCTGACGAGGCCCGAAAGTGCGCGTACAGCTGAGGTGAGCATGCCCAACGAACGAGAGATACCCTTCGAGTTCTTTGCCGGCTTCACGCGGACCAACGCGGGCAAGCCCGTCCTCGAGCTGCCGCCTCCAGGATGGGCCGCGGCGACGCACGCCATCGTCAAGGAATCCACGATCCACTATCTGTGGTGCGAGCGGCCGTACGCGCCCAGATGGCTGATCCACCACGCAACGGCACCGGTCGATGACCCGACCGCCATCACACAGGACCCGCGGAACCCGGTCCTCGTGCCCTCGGAGAATGGTTTCGACGACCAGGGCGTGGAGTACCCCTTCCCCTTCCTCAACCCGGCCGACGGCAAGCACTACATGTACTACCGCGGCAAGGGTGCGGGCACCCCGGAACAGACAGGACTTCTAATCAGCGATGGCGACCTGGGGTTGTGGACGCGTGTGCGGACCACGCCGGTGATCCCAGCAGAGCACGTCTACGAGGCGGATGGGTCGACCCATCCCTCGGTGGCCATCGTGGACGAGACGATCCACATCATCTACACAGGCAAGGCGACGCGGTCCTACACCGACGGGCTGACGCTGTGTCACGCTACCGCGCCGACCAGCGATCCCGCACTCGTCACCAAGGACCCGGCCAACCCGGTCTTCACCGGGACGGGCCGGCACTGGGACCATCGCGCCGTCCGTGAGACCGAACTGCTCAGAGGGCCGAAGTACTTCCACATCCTCTACGGCGGCTTCGACGGCGAATACTGGCGCATCGGCCACGTCCGCACCCGCGACTTCCGCACCTTCGATCCCAACCCCCACAACCCCGTCTTCTCCCCGTCAGATGATCCCCAAGCCTTCGACTGCGACGGCGTGCTGACGGCCCAGGTCTTCCAGGCCGGCGGCACCTACCATATGCTCTATGCCGGCAAGAAAGGCCGGGAGTGGCAGACAGGGATGGCGACAGCGTCTTGATCTAGGACCTGACCCAGCCTCGGAGTTAACCGCACATACACCCAGCCGACTGAGACACCGGCAACCGATAGCCACAGCCTCCGCACAGTCTGACTTCAGACGGCGACTATGCAGAGGCCACACCGCACACAGCTCGGTGACTCTCTACACCAACACGCTTTGCATCAGTGTTGGAGGAGAAGAGAGTGCACAGGGTAGAGCAGGTCGCACCGGCAGGACCGCACCCACAGACCGCGTCAATGCGTGAGAAGGTCTGGGTCTTCCTGCTGTTCGCATGCCTGTCCGTCATTGCGACGTGGCCGGCCGTCGCCCACCTGGACACCGCGATCATCGGGCAAGAGACCGACGCGTACGTCCACCTCTGGAACTTCAACTGGGTCAGCACGGAGCGCCCCCTGGCAAACCCAGAAGCATTCCACACCGACCGGCTCTTCTCTCCGGAAGGTGTCTCCATGACCAACCAGAACGTCGCCTGGCTCCACGCCCTCGCGTGGCTTGCCCTGCGCCCGATGCTCGGCAACTTCGCCGCCTACACTGTTGTCGTGGTGCTGGGCCTGGCGTTCAACGGCTACGCAGGGTACTTGCTCGGCCGCGAGGTCAGTGGCGATGTGGTCCCATCGCTCCTCGCGGGCCTTGTGATGTTGCTGTGGCCCGCCACGATGGACCACACCAACCAGCCCAACATGACAACGATTGGGCTCGTAGCGATGTGTCTCCTGTACATCCACCGTCTGATGACCACGGGACACTCCGTCGAGGTGCTCAGGCTGGCCTTCTGGGGCGCCCTCGTGGCCATCTCGCGGGTACAGCTCCTGCTCCTTGCCGCTCCCCTAGTACTGCCCTACGCTGCGTTCCACCTGATCAGAGTCGACAGCTCGAAACGCGTGGCACGTCTGGGAATGTGCGCGTCTGCCGGGTTACTGGCTTTCTTGATATCCACGCCGGTCACGCTGCCCTACCTCAGCGGATTCGTAGATCGCAACGGCGGCTCCAGTGGCCCCAGCGTCACCTACGAGACGCAGTTTGCGACCGACCTGATCTTCTACGTGCTCCCTCGACTCAACGGACTGTTGCCCGCCGGCGCCGCCCAGGAGGCGGCGCACAGGATGGGTCTCTACGTGCCCTTCTACGCCGCCTCGCTGGGCTGGAACGTGCTCATCCTAGCCGGTGTTGGCCTCGTCCGTGGGGCGGCCCGAGGCCCGCGCGCGCCGGTCTGGGCCTTGCTGGCGGGCTTCCTGCTGCTTGCCGCGGCGGGTCCAGAGCCGCGGCTACTGGGGTTCACGCTCAGCGTCAAGCCCTATAGCGACCTGTACCACGCGCTCCTGATGCCCATTGTGCGTGAACCACGTCGCTTCAACCTGATCCTCTCCATCCCCATGAGCGTCCTGGCTGCACTTGGGCTGAGCACCTACCGCCGGCGCGACGTCGGGCCTCGCGTGCGCGCTTACGCCACGGTACTCGTATTCGTGCTGGTGGCACTGGAGTTTGGGCGGGTGCCCCACCCGACGCTCCCGGTGGACACCGTCCCCTCGTGGTATGTCGAGATCTCACACGATGAGGAGGACTACGCGTTGGCGTACATACCCTTCGTGCGGCAGTGGGACGAGACACACATGCTCCAGCAGCTGGTCCACGGGAAGGGACTGGCGCATGCCCACATCTCTAGGACACCGGAATCAGCGTTCGGCTTCCTCAAGAGCATTCCACTACTGGCGTATCTTCACGCGGCCGAACCCGGAGTTGCGACCGCGCCACCGGACAAGGACTGGGACATCGGGCTGTCGCTCGACCTCATGGCGGAGGCAGGCATTCGATACATAGTCATGGACCGGCAGTTCGTCACCGACGCTCGCATCGCGGCGTGGGAAGGGTGGTTCGCCCTCCCACCGATCCATCGGGATCAAGACGTTGTAGTCTTCGCGACCGAGTGGCGACAGCAAGCGGCAGAGATCCAGGCGCCGGTTCTGAGCCACGGGGAACGCGTCCTGAACTACGGACTCGAACCCAGGTCAACCGTTCCCGCAGGCTGGGTGGAAGCTCATGTGAGCTGGACCACGCCGGGAGATGCCCCCCACGTTCTCTGTCTCGAGGTCGTGTCTCCTGACCAGCGGATCGTCAGCGAGACATGTGATCTTCAGGTTAGGGACGCGGAGACGCAGCAGCACGGCTCGAGCTCGCTACTCAGAGCCGGCAGCCTGGTGCAGATACCGGCCGACGCTGACACTGGGACCTTCAGGCTGTGTCTACGCGCGCCGACGCAGGAGGATGGCTCGGGTGGCGCGTCCGGGGGACGCCGCTCCAGACCGGTGTGCCGGCCTGTTCGGGTGGTTCGTGAGTACTCGGCCCCGAGCGTGGAGATGGCCGTCGGCGAAGACCTTGGTCAGAGCATCACGCTGTTCGGCTTCGACGTTCTCGAAGTGACAGCCGACGCCCTGGCACTACGCATGATCTGGTTCGCGCGCAATGATCCGGGGCGGTCCTACAAGATGTTCCTCCACGTAACGGCCCCAAGCACCGGTGAGCTTGCAGCGCAGGCCGACTACATCCCCAGAACCTGGACCTATCCCACTGACATCTGGCTGGGCGGCGAGTACATCGACGACGAAGTCTCGATCGACATCAGTTCGCTGGAGCCCGGAGTCTACGATGTCTTCGCCGGCATCTACGACCCTGAGAGCGGCGCTAGACTGAAGACCCCCCAAGGGGAGGACGCCATCTGGCTGATGCCGCTCTGGCGACACGACGCCGTTATCCGTCAACCTCAGTAGGTCAGCCTAGTCTCCCGCCGACGTCACCAGGCGCGGGCCCACGCACTCTGATAGCTCGATCAGGTTACCGTCGGGGTCTCGCACGTAGACCGAGGTCAGCGCCCCCACCGCTCCGGTCCGTTCGACCGGCCCCAGCTCGACCCGTACACCGTGAGACTCCAGCTCCGCGATGACCTCGTCAAACGGCGTCGCCACGAGGAGACAGATGTCGGCCGCTCCGACTGTCGGGCGGTCGGCCTTCGGCTCGAACTCGTGGCCCTTCAGGTGCAGGTTGATCTTCTGATCGCCGAACCGCAGTGCCTTGCGACCGGCCGGGGACGTGATCTCCTCCATGCCCAACACCTGGGTGTAGAATCGGCAGGCAGCCGGAATATCCGAAACAGTGACCACAATGTGGTCGATTGCCCTGACCTGCATTGCCTTCCTCCCCTGTCAGAATCATCCCCCTCGCCCGCAGTGGGCGAGGGGGATGGTGGATCCAGAGCCCAGGCAACCCTGGTGACCTACCAGTTCTCACCCAGAACCTCAAAATGCGCTTGCTCGTGTGCGCACGCGGGGCACAGATCGGGTGCGCTGTTGCCCTTGTGGATGTAGCCGCAGTTCATGCAGCGCCAGGTCGTGGGCTCATCCTTCTCGAAGACCTTGCCGGCTTCAACGTTCGCCGCCAGCGCAAGATAGCGCGCCTCGTGCTGTTTCTCGGCAATAGAGACGGCCATGAAGAGCGCTGAGATCTCAGTGAAGCCCTCCTCTCTCGCCGTCTTGGCAAAGGAAGGGTATAGCTCGCTCCATTCGTGGTGCTCGCCACCCGCGCCTGCCTTGAGATTCTCAAGCGTGGTGCCGATGACACCGGCCGGGAATGCTGCCGTGATCTCTACCTCACCGCCCTCCAGCAACTTGAAGAACCGCTCCGCGTGCTCCTTCTCCTGATTCGCTGTCTCGGCGAAGATCTCGGAAATCTGCCGGAATCCCTCCTTCTTGGCCTTGCTCGCGAAGAAGGTATAGCGATTCCGTGCCTGCGACTCTCCAGCAAAAGCTCCCAGCAGGTTCTTCTCTGTCTGACTTCCCTTCAGTTCCATCGCGACGCCTCCTGGTATCATATCGACTGAACACAGTGACTGCACACATACTCAGGACTATAGACTGGTTCCCCGAACGCGAAACGTCGGGCGAGACCGGAGCGGCCAGAACTCAGCAGGTCACGTGACCTGGATCGCGCGGTCCACCAATCCGTCATCGAGGTCCAGGTCTGGCATCGCCAGGTTGTCACGGATGTGGTCCGCGTTCTTGGAGCCGACCAGGACCGAGGTTACGTTGGGGTTGCGGTGGAGGAATCGCAGCGCCAGCGCCACCAGCTTATCCGCGTCACCATCCACGAGGTCCAGAAGCGCCCTGACCTTCGTCTTCGTGCCCCCGTCCATACCGTCCAAATGCGGCAAAACGCGTGGCGTCAGACGTCCGGCGCCTAGCCCTCCCCGAATCAGGACGCCGATGCCTCGCTCGCCACACAGATTCACCAGCTCCTCGTCCCCGCGATGGAGCAGCGAGTAGCCCAGCTGCATCACCTGGAAGTCGCCCGACTCGATACAGCGTCGCGCGACGTCGCCGCCGATCGATGCCCCCAGGAGCGTCACCTTGCCGGCCTTTTGCGCAGCCTTCATCGCTGCCACTGTCTCACCGTCGTCCAGCACCTTGCCTGGATTGGGCCCGAAGTGGATCTGCATTAGGTCGATCGTGTCGGTCTTCATCAGCATCAGGCTGCGATCGATCGAGGCCGCGATCCCCTCGTAGCTGAAGTCGTAGCCGGTGTGCGGCTCACGACTGTATTCGCCGCACTTCGAGGCCAGGATGTACTCCTGACGCCTATCGGAGATGGTCAGCCCGATCCGCTCCTCACTGGCGTGGTAGGCGCTCGCCGTGTCGATGAGGTTGATCCCCAGGTCGAGCACAGCGTTGAGCACCCGTCCTGCTATCTCTTGCGACGGACGCTCGACCTCATCGCCGCTGCCCAAGCCCCAGTTCCGCCCAATCTCCAGTGCGCCAAACCCAACGAAGGTGGCGCTATACCCCGAATCACCAAGGGGTCGTTTCTCCAGACCAAGCATCCGCATTCTCCCTTCTCGCAGCATCGTGACCGGATGGTACACGCATCGCCCGCGTTGTCACGCTGGCGCGGCGGCACTGTCCCCCCCCGGCTCATCGGAGTAAAATCTCCTGCACCAACACAACTCGAGGAGCCATATGCACGAGGCCTATCGCAAAGTACAGGAGTTCCATCAGGTCTTCGACCACCGCCGGCCCGAGACCCCCACCCCGCTCCCCAAGGACCGGGTCATCCACAGAGCCGGCTACATGGCCGAGGAGTTGGCAGAGTTTCTCAAGGCCGCACCCGACGATCTCGTCGCGCAGAGCGATGCCCTGATCGACTTGATCTACTTCGCGCTTGGCACCTTCGTGGAGATGGGCGTCGATCCCGCGCCGCTCTTCGACGCGGTCCACCAGGCCAACATGGACAAGCTCTGGGATGGCGAGCCGCGCTACGATCCCACCAACGGCAAGTCCATCAAGCCCCCGGGCTGGGTCGGGCCCGAGGCACGGATTCGGCAGCTGATAAGTCACCAGATCGGAGAAGTCATCGACCAGGAGTAGGGTCCCGTAGTGGTCCGTGCTACAATGTCGCCGGTCCCGGACCCCAGCCCAGCGCTGCCGCGAGCGAAAGGCCGCCCCAGCTATGCGTCTCGAAGTGCGATTGTTAGGATCACCATCCCTGGCAAGCGATGGTAGCCCGGTACGCTTGCACTCGGCCAAGACACTGGCGCTCCTGACATACCTCTCCGTTGAGTCGGGTCGGGTCCACAGCCGGGAGAAGCTCGCCGGCCTTCTCTGGGGTGAGAGCAGCGAGGCGCGGGCAAGACAGAGCCTGCGTCAGGCGCTCTACTCACTGCGCCACACGCTACCGGCAGACGCCCTGGACTCAGATGCTACCACCGTCCATCTGCCCCCCCATCCAGATGTCTGGACGGACGAAGCCGCGTTCCGCGACCTTGTTGCGATGAGCCAGCGCAGCCCAAGGCCTGACGTGCTCAAGCGTGCCGCCGACACGTATCGTGGCACATTGCTCGAAGGCCACGAGCCAACCGGGTGCCCCGGCTTCGCCGAGTGGCTCTTCTTCCAGCGAGACCGCCTCGAGCAACAGGCCCTTGCCGTCTTGGAGACGCTGGTTGATCACCTGGCCTCGGCCGGCGCGCCGGACGCAGCCCTGGCCTATGCCGACCGTCTGCTGGGCTTGGACCCCCTCAACGAGAGGGCATTCCGGCGCCTGATGTCGCTCCACGGCGCAGCCGGCGACCGCGACGCAGTGCGTAGGCTGTACCAGCGCTGTGCGGACTCCCTGAGCCGCGAACTGGGCGTCGAGCCGGACGCCGAGACACACGCCCTCTTCGAGAGGCTGATGGCAGATCGATCGGCAGCCGCGGCCCCCGCGCGTGTTGCACGGGATCAGGATCATGCCAAGGACAGACTCGTCGTACTGCCCTTCCTCGGGCGAGCCCGCGAGATGGACCAGCTCGAAGAGCAGTACCGCCTCGCAAGTGCCGGCCAGGGTCGGCTCGTCCTGGTCTCGGGCGAGGCCGGGATCGGCAAGACACGGCTCGTGGACGCCTTCCTGGCCAAGGTTGCCGGCACACCCTCGGCGCCTCCCCAACTCGCCCTGAGTGGGCGCTGCTACGAAGCGGAGTCGAACACACCGTACACGGTCTGGGCAGACGCCCTGCAGACCCTGGCGCAGCCGGAGTCCCGGACACGACTCGACGGCCTCGCTGATGTGTGGCGCCGGCAGTTGGGGCGCGTGCTGCCCGACCTTGGTCCCGGACCGGCGCAGTCGGGCGCGATGACGCCCGACGAGAGTCGCCTGCTGCTGACGCAGGGGGTGGTCCGGACGCTCCAACACCTTGCTGCGAGAGGCCCAATTCTCGTCTGGCTAGATGACCTCCACTGGGCGGACGGGGCCTCGCTCGCCACACTCAGCTACGCGGCCCGCCACCTGTCCGGCTACCCAGCCCTACTGATCGGCACCTATCGGCCCGGTGCCGCGCGCGATAATCAGGCACTTAGAGCTCTGGAACGCGGAAGTCCTCGTCCCATCCGAATCGAGGTAGCGCCATTAGGAGAGAACGCTGTTGACGAGATCGTGGCATCCCTGGCTGCGAGAACCGACCGGGACCTTACCGCACGCCTCCTGCAGCATTGCGACGGCAACCCCCTCGTCCTGACCGAGGCGGTGCAAGTCCTGCAGGATACACCCGAGCGTGAACGGCACGGTATCGCATTGCATCAGCAGACCAGCACTTGGCCCGTGCCAGACCGCATCTATGAGCTGATCCAATCCCGCCTGGCGAATCTGCCAGTCCTGACTCAGCGAGTTCTGGGCGCCTGCGCAGTTCTCGGGCGCCCCTACGGCATTGTGCTGCTGCGCCGCGTGAGCGGAGTCACAGAGACCGATGCCATCGAGGCCGTCGAGCAGGCGATTGGACGTGGCTTCTTGCAGGAGCGACCAGATGCCGATTCGCCGCCAACCATCGCGTTCCGCCACAGCTACTACCGGCGTGTGGTCTACGAAGGGCTCAGCACCGTACAGCGTGAGTCACTCCACGTACGAGCCGCTCGCGCGCTGAAGGAAGCCTACCAGTCAACCCCGGAGGTGGTGGTTGAGCAGGTCGCCGATCACCTCGACTGGGGCAGGGATCCGCAAGCTGCCGGCTACCTGGCCAGGGCGGCCCGCCAGGCAGCGGCCCTGTACGCGGACCGGCACGCGACATACCTCTACACCAGGGCAATCGCCGCGCTGAATGCCCACCAGCCCACGGACAGTGACACCCTGTTCGGACTTGTCCGCGACCGCGAGCGACTCTTGGACCGGCAGGGGTTGCGAGCCGAACAGGAAGCCGACGTGACGCAGCTGAAGCATCTGGCCGAGGAGCTGGAGGATGCCACACTACTGGCGCTGGCACTTGTGCGGGAGGCAGGTTTCCTGAGCGCTGTCGGCCGACACGACGAGGCCCACGATGCCGGGGAACAAGCGCTCAAGATCTACCGGCGCGCCGGCGACACCGGCGGCGAGGGACAGGCCCTGCGCGAACTTGGCTACGCGAGCTGGTCCAGCGGGGACTACCGCGCAGCGCTGGCCTACATGCGACACGCACTCGAGCTGCACCGCCGGCTCGGCGACACGGAGGGAGAGGCAACCGCGCTCCACAACCTGGCAGAGGTGCATCGCAGCCTCGGGAGCCCGCGTCAGGCGATCCGGCTGTACGAGGATGTCCTCCGGCTGTACTGGTCGCGGCAGGACAGAGAGCGGCAGTCGATCAGCCTGTACGGACTGGCGAACGCCTATCGGGACGCCGGCGACGACGAACAAGCCCTGAGTCACCTTGCAGAAGCTCTGTCGCTCTGCGAAGCAGCCGGTGACCGTCTGCTGGCGTCGCGCGTGCACCACACGATGGCCGGCTTGCGTCAGGCGCAGGGCAACGATGCGGGGGCCCGCCAGGCAATGGAGTTGGCCGTCACCCTCAGTCGTGAGATGGGCTACGGTCCTGGCCTTGCCCACAGCCTGATCGCCCTGAGCGATCTCTATGCGCGCACCGGACGTCACGACGATGCCGAGGCGGCAAGAGCCGAGGCAGACGGGTGGCTGGACCTGATCGAGGGCGGACCAGAACAGGGTCCGCTGGTGAATCGATCCCCGGACCTGGTCGATCCCATCGAGCCGGTCGACACCGATGGTCGGACCGGCTGGGTGAGGACACACGTCAGGCTCGCCGAAGGCAAGGTGTACTGCGCCTTCGAGTCACCGGTCGGGCGCGCAGGATCATGTCGTCGAGTCCGAGAAGCCCATCAACAGATCAGGCCGGGCCATTCCGATTGGAAGAACCCGGCCTGAGAGGCTCCTGGCGCGTCTCTGCCCGCAGGGCACGCCGACGGATCAGTCAGTGACGGCGGTGACCTCGATCGGAGCTGACCGCTCCAGCGTCGTGTAGATGGGGCAGCGCGTGCGGAACTCGTCGGCCAGATCCTCAGCCTGTTCTGCTGTGGCTCCGGTCAGTGTCATCTGGACACGGAGTGCCTGGATTCGCGGGTTTACCTCACCGGTCTTGACGCCCGCGGGGTTGAAGTCACCCTCGACGGCGGTGATGATGTCCTCCAGCGGGATGTCCATCTCCATCGCGGCCTTCTCATAGATGAAGGTGCCGCAGGTAGCCAAGGCGCCCAGCATCAGGTCGAGGGGGTTGCGCTCCTCATTCGGCCCATCCAGCGGCGGGACCGAATCGACGACGAAGTGGTTGCCCCGCGCCGACACGATGGCGCGCCCCGGCTGGTTCGACAGCTGCGCCACTGCCTGCGCCGTGGCCAGACCCTCAGCCTCCGGTCCGGCGGGCATCTCCTCGTGATAGATGTCCACGGGAGCTGACCGCTCAAGGGTGGTGTAGATTGGGCAGCGAGCCCTGAACTGGTCGGCGAGCACCTCGAGCTGGTCCTCCGACGGCCCCGACACGTCCATGTGCACTCGGAACGCTTGGATCCGTGGATTCACCTCGCCGGTCTTGACCCCGGCCGGGTAGAAGTCGCCCTCAACCGTGGCAATCAGCACATCGATTGGAATGTCCATCTCCATGGCTGCCTTCTCGTAGATGAAGATTCCGCAGGTTGCCAGAGCGCCTAAGGCCAGGTCCAGCGGATTGCGTTCCTCATTGGGCCCTTCCAGCGGGGGCACTGAGTCCACGATGAAGTGGATGCCCCTCGCCGACACGATGGCCCGGCCCGGTTGGTTCGTCAGCTGAGAGACGGCCTTCGCGGTGGCCAGCGTGGGCGGCGCGGGCGCCTCGTCATCATCGCCACCCTCATCTCCGTCATCATCATCGTCGTCGTCGGCCAGCGCTGCCACCGGCTGGTCCGAATCGGCTGCGACAGGCTCAGGTGCCGGCACGCAGGCAGCCAGCAGCAGTCCCAATATGGCGATCACCAGTGCGACCAACAGGTATTTGCGGTTCATCGTGACATGCCTCCAAGATCGGTGGTTGCTCGACGGTGCTCCATTTGAGCACCGTCTCTACCGTACAGGGTGGGCGTCACGGAGGCGTCACCACTGCCGTCACAGGGCGATAGCGCACCGGCAGAAGAGGCCCTCGGGATCAGGACAGAGCCACCTCCATCTCGATCGGTGCGGCCCGCACCATGGTTGTGTAGACGGGACAGCGATGCCGGAAGGCGTCAATCAGAGTCTGAGCCTCAGATTCGCTGGGTCCCGTAAGGGCGACTCTGACCCGGAAGACCTGCAGCCGGGGATCACCGCCGCTGCCGCAGAGGCCTGCGGGATCGAAATCACCCGCCACTGTCACCGACACGGTATCCAGCGGGATCCCCAACTCCTGCGCCGCGGTCTCACAGACGAAGGTGCCACAAGTGGCGAAGGCACCCAGCAACAGATCGATGGGGTTCAGCTCTTCGTTCGGTCCCCCCAGGGGGGCCGGAGAGTCCACCACCACGTGGTTCCCACGAGCGCTGACTATGGCGCGCCCAGGTTGATTGCTCAAGCGCGACGTGGCCGATCCTGTGACCATCTTGGTTTCTTCCATCTCATCTCCCTTTGCCGTGACGCCGGCTGACTCAACGCCACCTTACGCAGGACCCGTCACGGAGACGTCACGGCCCAACGGCCTGACCGCAGGCACGTATCATGGCTCGGGGCCTCCCTCTCGCTGTACGCTCGCATCGCTCGTGCCCAAGAGTTGGGCTTCCCAACCTTCGCGGTGGGATAGTTCCTGGCATGGCTAGCTGACTCCGCACCTGGACGCCGTGGTGCAGGACACCCTGTCGGGCCCTATGCTCGTCGGCTTGAACTGGGGGATCGGGCACCTACCCTACTATCTGGCACTGCTGCCACGCGAGCAGCTCGCGGCGCACATGCCGTTGGACCTTGCCGCGTACCTATCGATGGTCTTGATCTCCACACGTCATGGCCGGCATCCCCTTCGGGAAGTTGCGGCTCAGGACGGGGTCCACGTGGCCCTGAGTGGTGATGCACAGGGTCAGCAACGTCGTCATCACGATGCCGCTGCTGTGTAGGCATGACGCTGTAGTGCCGGACGCGACGGTCCCGCTCGCGCTCGATCGGGAGGGCAAGCTCTCGACGGAATCGATCGCCGCAGTCGGGCTCCGCCTCAACCGGCGGAGGACCTGAGCTAGCCGAGCACTCCTCTGACCTGCTCGCGAGCACCCGTCAGGATCGGCTCGCCGTGACCTGCGCACAGAACGTCGAACTCGAGGGACAGTATCTCCCCCACGGAGGCGCGAGCCAGGTCGTTGTCGGAGCAGATGATCCGCGGAGGAAGCATCAGTCCAGGTTTGCGGGTGACGGGATTTGCGTTGAAGAGGGCATCGCCGCAGAACAGGATTCCCCGCTCGGCCTGGTAGAGGCAGATGCTGCCCGGCGTGTGACCAGGTGTGTGCACCACCCGCAGTCCTCCCAGCGCGTCGACGACATCGCCGTCCAGCACTCCTCGTCCAACGGAGACCGGAGGCGATGGCATCACTCTGGTGGACAGCCGGTTCAAGGTGCGATTGAGGGCTTTCCGCGCGGGCAGCGGCCGCCGTTGCTCAATATAGGGGACTTCGAGCCGATGCGCGATCACCTCGGCGCCCGAGCGTTGCGCGAGCTCCGCCGCCCCCCCCACGTGGTCGCCGTGTGCGTGGGTCAGCACAATGTGCCGCACATCCGTCATGGCGAAGCCTGCCTCGAGCAACTGCCCACCGACATCGTCGGCGTGGTTCGCCAGGCCGGTGTCCACCAGCGTCAGCCCATCCTCCGACACCAGAAGATAGACGTTGGCGATCCCCAGGTCATCGAATAGGTGAACGTCAGGAACGACCTCACGCATAGCGCCCTCCCCCCACGCCGCACCTGGCCACAGCAGCAAGCCTGACCAGAGCTCCTGAGCGACCGCGGAAGCTCACGCCGCAGTGGTATCGTAGACCAACACCCGCTCCCACTTCGAGGCGTTCCCAGCCAGGAAGGCCTGATGCACCGCGCCGACCTGGTAAGCATCGTGCCCCGCAAGGTCATCGAAGACCACGTGCAGCCCGTAGCTGAAGCTCCCGTCGACCACAGATCGCGGTTCGCTCGGCGCCGGCGGTCCCCATGCACCGGCCTTGGCCGGCGGGCTCACGCACAGAGTCTGCAACCCCCGCTCAAACGCCGTGATCGCGCCCTCGTCCAGACCATCCTTCAGCCAGAAGTAAACGTTGTGAATGAACATGCTCGATCCCTCCTTGGGGTCCCTACCCCGAATACCTTCGTCGCACCCGTGCCTCTCGTGCTCTGGCCCTCTCCCAAGCGTGTGGATAGCGAGGGTTGGGCAGTGTCGTGGATCCGGGCACATAGGGGAAGCGTGCCTCCAGGTCCTCGACCAGGTCCATCCCGAAACCGGGCTCTTCTGACAGCATGACGACGCCGTTCACGGGACGGTACGGCTCCTTGAAGAGCCCGTACCGGAAGTCATTGGGGTACATGAAGAACTCGCACATGTGGCCGTTGGGCAGACCCGCAGTCAGGTGTGTGTTGCACATCGTCCCAAGGCTGCTGCTCCAGTTGTGCGGCACCATCCTGACGTCATTGAAGTCGGCCACACGGCCAAGCATCCAGTTCTCCGTGATGCCCAGCCTGTAGCAGTCCGACTGAACAACATCGTAGATGGACTGTTCCAACCATGGACGAGCCTCACGCAGGCTGCGGAAGCGTTCCCCACCCCATAGCATCACATCCGGCATCGCAGCCTTGAGCTTCAGGTAGTCCTCGAACTGCGCAGGGCCTTCGTCACCCATCGGCTGCTCGAAAAAGAGGAAGCCCAGATCGTTGATGATCGGCGCGATCTCCAGACACTCCTCGATCGTCCAGGAGTCGTAGGCCTTCTTCTCCAATCCCAGGTCGAAGTCCGGGCCCACAGCCTCCCGCAGCTTGCGGCAGACCACGCCGAGCTCCGTGGGCGTGATGCCGGCCTCCTCCCAGTCCGTGCCGGGCCGCCACTTGAAGGTGTCGAAGCCTAGAGCCTTGTAGCGCAGCGCCTCTTCGATCAGCGCGTCTGCACCGTAGGCACTGCCATCGCCCTTGTCGTAGTAGGTCCAAAGCACGCCGCCGCTGGCGTAGACGCGGACGTGAGGATCTGGTTCATTGTCGGTTGCCAGCAGCTGGTAGACGGGCACGCCCTTGGCCTTGCCGATGATGTCCCAGCACGCCACATCCAGCCCGCCCGGCAGCCCCAGCAGCTCCACATCGAAGGGGTTCTTGCCGAGAAGATGCGCGTAGCGGTCCGCGAACTTGCCAGGCTTCATCACAGGCCCTGGGCCGATCCCGACGATGCCCTGATCCGTGGTGACCTCGACGACGCCCACGTCGTACTTGGCGATGACGATGGGCCCGCACTCGTGAACGTAGGATCCGTCGGCCGGCGTGAAGGTCAGCGGCGTGACCTTCACGTCGGTGATCTTGATCTCCTCGCGGCTCACTCCCTCAAGCAGGTGACGGAAGCCGGCGAATGGCGGTTGTGCTCTCATTGAGGGTCTCGTCCTTACCCTGGGTGGTCAAGGCAGCAGATGCAGGCCACGCCATTATGGGTGCCCGCGTACCCGTGTCAACCGACAGGTGCGACAGAGCGCAAACACCAGATCACCGGAGGCTAGAGCGGCGGGCCGGCCCAGTATGCCGCCGCGTTGCGGCCTGCCGCGTCAGGTCATCGACATTGGGTGTAGGTGTGATCCCTTGAGACGAACGTCTCTCAGCGCCGCGGGGGAGAACTGGACGGCCCACAGGGTTCCGACCTTCTCGGCCAGAGTGCCACTAGTGGGCGATTACAGGCCGAACTTCTCCCGCAGAAGCTCCACGTCCCTCTGATGCGTCTCGGGAAGCTGGTACCCGGTGTGGTTGGCCAGTTGGCTCTCGGGGGTGATGCACCGGGCCTCGTAGCCGGCGATGGTGCCCGTTCCCGATAGGTCCTCCCGGGTGAAGATAAAGCCTGGGGCCTCCCAGGCCGGGATGCCGTTGCCGTCGCGGTCGTGGCGCATCGCGTGGACGTCGAACTCGCGCCCCTCGCCGTCCTGCAGGACGAACGCCGTCGGTGTCTCGACACCGTCTCCGTCGACCGCGTCGCGGTTCTCCTCCCAGAGATAGGCAAAGGCGTAGCCCTGCTGCGCCATCAGGTCCCGCATCCGCACGACGTCGTCCAGCAGCATGACGACGTCCAGGTCCTTGTGTGACCGCGTCTCCTCACCCAGGAGCGCGTCGACGCCCCATCCCCCGGTCAGCCAGACGGGGATACCGTGTGCCTGGAACAACCGCAGCACACGGACAGCATCACCGGCACTCACCATAGGGGCTCCCTTCTCTCATCGTCACGACCGAACCCGTCACCCCACCGTCCTGCGGCAGCGCGCATCGTATTCGGACCTTTCGGCCCACATCGCCAGAACCCTACCCGATGCCCGGACCAAAGTCGCTATTGCCTCGAAGTCGCTGAACACATCACGGAGCTCTGGTTGGGTGAGGATATGATACCGCTGACCGGCGGCCTTGCCGACCTCGGACACGTACGCAAAGGGCTCGATCTCCGCGAGCTGGCTCGTCTCGCTGTCACTGCAGAGAACGGTGAGACGACCAGGCCGCCCGGCCGAGGCACGCGGCGTATGTCCCTACTCGCCGGCGGGCACCGGATACACGTTGTCCTCTCGGGGGGACTACACTTTCCAGGACACAGCGCCGCCGCAGGACCTATCCCACCTCGCTCTCAAGGTCGGTGCCGCAATCGAGGCAGGTCACCGAGAGCACAGGTATGCCCAGCGAGTATAACCGGCGCAGCAGGCCGTGCAGCGCAGCTTGATCCAGCCTGCCGGTCAGCGTCGTGACCGGTTCACCAAGGCTATCGTTCCCCACCACGACCGTCATACCCCCAATCCAGTCGCACCAGGCCTCGGCCAAGCGTCCCGGAACCCGAACTTGATATGTGGCGGGCCGGTCCAGCGTGAGATGCATATGCAAGTTGTCCATGTTCTACACCTCACCGCGACGGCAATGTCCGGTCCTGGGAGCACGCAGCCGCAGCCGCCTGCTCCCAGAGGTCCCTGACGCGACCATCTAGCGGTATTCCGTCCTCTTGAAGAGCTCGATCCCGGCAGCGGATGCCGCAATGGCAATGCCGGTGAGAATCAGCAGGTCCTTCCAGAGGATACCCGCCGAGAGCGGCGCCCCCTGGAAGAGCCAGGTCAGCGGTTCGGTGACATAGTAGTTGGGCGTGAACCGTGAGATCGCGATGGTCATCTCACTGAACCCAGTCAGCCACGTCCCAAAGATCATCATCGGCAGGACAAAGATCATCGACAGACCGCTGGCCGCGCCCGAGTTCTTGGCGATCGACGCCGTGAGCAGCGCGAAGCCGACGGCGGCTGCGGAAAGCAGGGCAAGGTAGAGCGCGGTCAGCGCCAGCCCCGCCAGGTCGATCTGTGGGCTGAAGCCCAACGCCACGGCAAGCAGGAGCACGATCAGGCCTTGAGCCACGCCGATCAGCACATTGGCCACTACCAGGCTCCCCAGATAGGTGGACGCTGAGGCGGGCGTCGTCTCCAGCCGCTTCAGAAGGCCGGCCTCGCGATAGGTGCACAGCGCCATCGCCACCATCATCGTCATGTAGATGACCGCCATTCCCATGGTGCCCGGCACCAGGAAATCGAAGTGACTGGCCCCCTCGAGCCACCACGTGGGCAGCTCCCTCATCGACAACCAGAAGACCAGCGTGAGCACCACAGGCATCGCCAGCATCACAGCCAGGTTCATCGGGTCACGGTACAGCTTCTTCAGCTCGACCTTTGCCAAGGCCATCATCTCTCGCACCTTCATGTCAACTCCCCTCCGCGATTCTGCGGCCCGTGATCTTGAGGAAGACCTCCTCGAGATCCTTGGCGGCGTGTTTCGTCATCAGCTCGTCCGGCGTACCCAGGGCAACCAGCTCGCCGTAGTCGATAATCCCCACCCGATCGGACAACGACTCTGCCTCCTCGATGTAGTGGGTCGTCAGGATGACCGTCTTGCCCTGCTCCTTCAGCGAAGCGATGTATTCCCACGTGCGCCGTCGGGCCCGGGCATCCATCCCCACCGTCGGCTCGTCCAGGAAGACGATCTCCGGGTCGCTGATCAGGGCCATGAGCAGGTTCAGTTGGCGGGTCATCCCGCCGCTGTACCCCTTGGCCTTACGATTCGCGGCCTCTTCCAGGCCGGTCTCGCTGAGCAAGCTCCCGGCGCGCGCTCTGACAGTAGCCCGATCGAGTCCGTGAAGCGTGCCGAAGAGCTCGACGTTCTCCCTGCCCGTGAGGAACTCGTAGACCGCGGCCTCCTGCGGGCACACGCCTATCTGCGTCTTGATGGCGGGCATATCGCTGCTCACATCGATGCCTCCGTAGGTGATCGTACCCGACGTTGCGTCCTTCAAGCCACAGAGGACGCTGATGGTCGTCGTCTTGCCAGCGCCATTCGGGCCCAGCAGGCCGAAGAGTTCGCCCTTCTTGATATCGAGCGTCAGGCCGTTCACAGCCGTGACGTCGCTGTATGTCTTGACCAAGCCATCGATGGCGATCAGGGTTCCATCTTCGTCTGCAGACAGATCGATCTCTGCACCGCCCGACCGACGGCGGGAGCGTGACCCTCCGCCGCCCAGGGCAAGCGCGAGGCCAGGCACCTTACCGGTCAGGTAGGAAAGCCCAAAGCACACGGGAAGCACGATCACCGAGACCAGGCCGAACTTCGCCAGGGGAGGCAGTTGCAGCCCCCGCAGTGCATAGGCGATGAAGACGATCACGGGGATATGTAGAGCATAGACGCCGAAGCTTTGGCGCGAGAGGAAGGCCCCCAGCGCGCTCCGCCGGCCGAGGAAACGACGGAAAAACGGGATCAGTGCCAAGCAGAGCCCGACGACGGTGATCGAGTCCCAAAGCGCGTAGGCAGCAGACTGCCAGTGACCGTTGCCCATCGCGTTGTCCAGTGCCGGGCTGAGCTCGAGTGAGAAGAAGCTGCCGGTGAAGGCGAGCGGGAACAGAACCACGGACGCGACCACGGCCCCCACCAGTCCCACAACTCCCATCGACGCCGGCACCGTGCGGAACCAGTCGCGTCGGGAGGCGACGATGCCGACGACGAAGAAGCTGAGGTACTGCGGCAGGTAGGCTAGCGTGGGGAAGTCCAGGACCTCCTTGCCAATGGGCACCACCATACGCATCAGGTAGCTCGCTCCTGCCAACACCAGGGCGAAGAGCCCCACACCCAGGTAGGTGGGTGGCGCACCCTCGCGGGGCGCAGCAGCTGAGCGGCCGCGTGTCAGCCACCGGATGGCAGCGTACCCCAGACAGAAGACCAGCAGGAGCAGCGCGAACCAGAGCGGACCCAGGCCGATGAGGTGCGTGTAAGCATCCCAGGAGAGCGGGGTTGTGATGCCCGTGAGCTCAGGAGGCATCAGGTAGAAGCCAACACTCGACAGCGGGCTCAGGATGAAGATGAAGAAGAGCACCGGAAGCCCGAGACGGACCAGACGGTCACTGATGAAAGCCCCCGCTCCCTTGCGGTCGTAGGAGCTCTGCACGAAGTAGCCCGCCAAGAGGAAGAAGGCGCCCATGAACCAGGCCTGGTTGGCGAGCACGAAGACCATGAAGCCCAGGAACGCTCTCGGACTCGCGAACGGAGGCTCCGAGTAGTAGAAAGGGGCGCTCGCCCCATAGACCAAGGCGACGTGGTGGAGGACCACGAGAATCGCCAAGGCCGCGCGTAGATGATCGATGAAGTGGAGGCGCGACCGACGTGCTTCACTCAAGGTTGTCGGTGTCAGGTTGATTGACATCGTTGAATCTCCTTTCCAGCTGATGCCCGTGTGTTGGTTTGCGACGCTATCAGTATGCAGGACGAGTGGTGTTAGCTTCATCCCCCGAACGTGGTAACCTTAGGGGTAGCCTCAGGCAACCTAGCTGTAACACCTTCCAGAAACCGGTTGCCACAACAGAATCGCCCCGATGTCACGGGAGAGCAGGGGCCACATACTTCGCCAAGAGGGCGGCCGATGGGTCGTCCGAGGCGTAGTTGGCGCTCGTCATCACAACCACTGCGCAATGCTCTGGGAAGACGACGGTCTTCTGTCCCCTCCCAGCCTAGGGCCCAGTACGCTCGGATCTCCCCGCTGCCTTGTGGGAAGCAGCGGGTTTCACGCTAATGGGGTGCTTCGGCTTTCTGAGGCCATTGAGACCCGGCGAGCACCGCAGTTCCGGATCTTATACAGCGACGGTTGCCGCGTGAATCCTGATCAGCACCTCAGCAACGCCAGCGGTAGGTTTCTCTACGTCCCTAAACTGAAGTGCTTCCGGCGGTCCGAAGATGCACTTGTGGAACAGCTTGCCCGGGAAGAAGACACCGGTACCCCTTGACGAAGTGGTTTCATCCTCTGCGCATCAGGCGACAATACGCGGAGCCGATCGGCCGGTCAGTAGTCAGGCCGCACAGGCGTGTATGCTTTGCGCTTGAAGGTCCGCGACGGGATGAAGATCCACGCCAAGACCACTCCAAAGGGAAGGGCAAACGCCGCAGCCACGATCCCTAGGACTGTGATGATTATCTGGACATCGCTCCCTTCTGAGTTTGGGCGGCGGGGCCCTGTTTGCAGTGATAGCTACAAGAGATGATCGCCAAACTCACTCACCTCGGCAGCCAAGGCTGGAGCACCCACCTCATCCTCAGGATACCACTTGGGCAGTATGACTGTCATCGCCCTAAGGTGGTAGCAAGCGTGGTAGACTGCTGGCAGGGTGGGACACGAAGCAGCGGGCCTCAAGTGCCGAGGCCCGCTGCTGACTTCGGCGCAACTCCGACGCCCGTGGGAGGCTAGGTGCTGGGCAAGATCCCCAGGGCCTGTGCCCTGGTAACCGCTTGCGTCCGGTTATGGACTCCCAGCTTGCCGTAGATGTTGCGGGTGTGGACCTTGACCGTGTTGAGTGTGACAAAGAGCTTGCGACCGACCTCAGCATTGGTCAGCCCCTCGGCAACCAGGACTAGGACTTCAAGCTCGCGGTCGCTGAGCGGCTCGATCAAGGCGACGTTTGCGGTCTGTGCCGCAGCCTGGTCTGCCCCGCCCTGTTCAGCATCGGGGAAGGCCGAGAGCAGACGCTGCACGTAGTGCGGCGCAATGCCACGGGCAAGCGCCTCGTAGAGCAGCCGCGCCATCTCCTGTCCCTCATCGACGAAGGTGTGCAGCAAACCGCGTGTCTCGGCAAGCGCAAGACCTCTCTTCAGCGCAGCCATGGCATCCTCGGTTTTCCCAACGGTCTGGCGTGCCAAGGCTTGTAGCAGCAGGATCTCAATGACCCGGGTTGTCCTGTCACCCGACTCTGCGACAGCAAGCATCGCGTGCAGTATGCTCTCGGCCCGATCTACTTGGCTCGTGGAGATCAGGAGGCGAGCAAGCACCACGTAGTCAAGGAGCGCAAAGAAACCTATCCGCGGCTCCGGCAGCAGCAGTCTTCCAGCGTCCAAGCTCCGATTGGATTCCCACTGCGCAGCGTCCATAGGCGCGCCTTGCACGAGTTGCCGTCTGACGCGCCACCCTGCGACTTGACCTTTGACCCATGCCGGCACTGCTGACGCAAGGTCTGTGCTCAGGACCTTCCGGATGCAGGCGTCGGTGCCGGAGACGTCTCCAGAGGAGTACAGCGTTCTGATCAGACACACGTAGCTCCAACCTAGCATAGCCATCCCATGGCCGCTCTCGGCGATTCTCACACCTTCACGGGCCTGGTGAAGCGCGCCTTCAAGGTCCCCGACCTCGGCAAGTGCTTCGCCCCAGACAGCCCGGAGACATCCGGCCGCCGACGTGCTCGGGAGCGCATACGCCTCCGCTGTTTCCAGCCCCTCTCGGCAGGTGGCAATGGCGCGCCTCAGGTGCCCCTGCTCCCTGTATGTCATGGCCAGCTTGACCCTCGCCGCCAGGGAGAGGTAGACGTCACCGCTAGCGAGGCACGCCGCCACAGCCTCCTGGCGGGCGCGCAGTGCAGCCCGCATGTCACCCCGGAAGCCATGTGCATCCCCCAGGGCAAGGGCGGCGATGCTCCGCCACGTCGGCGTGTCCGCCGGCAGTTGCTCGAGCGCCTGGGCCGCGTGGCTGACCATTCCCTCAACGTCGCCGCGGTATGTTGCGATGATCGACTCCACAGCGGCGAGTTGGCCCAGCAGTCTGGCTCTCTCAGCATCGCCAAGGCCAGGACCCCCCTGAGCACTTGAGCGAGGCGCGGCATCAGTATCGAGGCTCAGCTCATGCTGGGCGGCCCGGAGAAGCTCCTCACCGAGATCGCGCTGTCCACTGGCGAACAAGTACCAAGCCTGAGTGATACAGACCCCCGGTCTCACGACGAGTGCATCTCTTGGCAACGCCGCCAGCCACCGTTTCAGCCTACCGTGCTCCCCGTGCTGCCAGGCCCAGTCAGCGTGCTGCTCGACGGCCTGCGCCAACAGATGGGTGTCTCCCGACCTCAGCATGTGCTCAACAGATTCGGCTCGGTACCCATTGTCTGCGTACCACGCACTGGCTCGAGTGTGTAAGGCTGCAGCAGTCTCTGCCCACGACCCGTGCAGTCGTGTCGCGTCGGGCTGAGCGATCATCCGTCTCAAGCGCTGGCGCAGCAGCTCCGCGAACAGGTCATGATAGCGGTACCAGTGGCGATCCTCGTCCAGAGGCACGATGAACAGGTTGGCACGATCAAGCGTCGCCAGTGTTGCGTGACCGTCGGCCTGCCCGGTGACGGCATCGCAGAGCGGTCCACTCAACCGTTCGAGGATGGATGTCTGGAGCAGGAAGGACCGGATCGACTCGGGCTGAGCAGACAACACCTCCTCGGCCAGATAGTCGAGGACATACCGGTGGCTCCCGCTGAACGAGGCGATGAAGCCCGAGGTATCGGAACTGCCTTGCATCGAGACGGCAGCCAGCTGCAGACCGGCGATCCACCCCTCCGTCCGCCGCTCCAGCGCCAGCACATCCGCCTCGTCGAGCTCCAGGCCCATCGTGTGATTCAGGAATGCTGCCGCCTCCGCCGGTGTGAAGCGCAGATCGGCAGCGCGCAGTTCGGTCATCTGTCCACGAGCGCGCAGGCGAGACACGGGCAGCGGCGGGTCCTCGCGCGTGGCAATGACCACGTGCAGCTGTGGCGGCAGGTGTTGTAGCAGGAAGGTCAGTGCATCATGGATCGCCTGCACTTCGAGGAGATGGTAGTCGTCGAGGACGAGGACGATTCGAGGGGAGCCTTCAGAGAGCTCGTTGATCAACATCGACAACGAGGTGGTGGCTGCTGGGGGCTGAGGAGACCGCAGCGCGCTCTGGACGCCACGCCCCAGGCCTGCGTCGGCCGTCTGCAGCGCCGCGATCACGTACGTGAGGAACTGCGCAAGATCGCTATCACTCTCGTCGAGAGAGAGCCAGCACACAGTCGGCGCCGGCGCGACCTGAACCAGTTCTCGGACCCAGGCACTGACCAGGGTCGTCTTGCCGAATCCGGCCGGCGCTGAGACGAGAGTGAGCCTGCGTGCCGACGCGCGGCCCTGCCACAAACCCGCGTTGAGCCGCTCGATCAGCCGGGGCCGCGAGACTAGCTCGGGTCGCGGAGCCGGTATGTGCAGCTTGGTCTGTAGAAGCGGAAGCTCAGATGAGATAGTCGTCGATTGCGTGGTCGTCATACACTGCCTCGGGCTAGCATCGGGATCCAGGGCCCGATTCTAGCCCAAGGCAAGCAGCAGTGCCAGACATCCGCATGCGCGGGACAGTGTGGGGACTGTTCCGTCCCTTACCGGGCTCAGGCCCGGACAGCTATGAGGGGAATATGTTACTCCTCCTTATCCAGCGCGGCGATGGCAAGGGCGGCGAGCCCGATGCCAAGCAGGGTGATCTGGGTGTCGACATCCGCCGCAACCGGGAGGAAGCCGAGCACGATGCTGGCGATGCCCATGCCAAGCGCCACGGCTTTGAGGACGATGCTGACGATGTTCTTGGTCTCTGACTGATCCATCACTGTCCCTCCATTGCTTAGTTAATGAGTACGATCTTGCCTGCGTACCCGCCCTGGTCGAGTAATGCGTGGGCACGCGACGCCTCGAGCAAGGGGATGCGCGCGGCCACCACCGGCCTGAGCTCGCCTGCTGCCAGAAGCCCCATCAGTTCCGTCAACGTCTGGCGATACCATGCATCGTTGGCGGACACGTGGGTCCCCAGATCCGGCATCAGCGGCGCCTGTTTGCCGTCCGGCAGAACCCCCAGCACGAGCTGCGTCGCAAGTGTGAATGGGATCACCATAGGACCCTTTGCCTTCGTGGCGGCCATCCCGAACCAAATCAGGCGGCCCCCGGCCCGCAGCACGCGGTAGGACCGCCAAATGTGTCGCGCGCCGCCGATGGGGTCGAACGCAGCGTCCACACCGTCCCCGGTGAGGTCGCGGACACGCTCGACGAAGTCCTCGGTGCGGTAGTCTATGGGCGTCGCTCCAAGCGCCAACACAGTGTCCTGACCAGCGCTGGAGGCCGTGCCGCACATCTCCAGGTCCGCCAGCCGCCCAAGCTCGAGCAGGGCGGTGCCCACCCCACCTGCAGCGCCGTGAACCAGGATACGTTCCCCACGGGCCACCTTTCCGGTACCGTGCATCGCCAAGTGCGCCGTCAGATAGTTCACGATGAGACAGACCGCCTGCGCAGGATCCACTCCCTCGGGCACCGGCACCAACTGATCTGCAGGCCGACACAGGAAAGCCGCGTAGCCGCCGCGGTCGCCAAGCGTGAAGGCCGCCACACGCTGCCCCAGCTCCAGCCCCGATACACCCGCGCCAAGCTTGTCCACCACGCCGACGATGTCCTCGCCCGGCGTGTACGGCACCTTGGGCGAACCAGGAAGCACGCCTGAACGCCGGAGCATCGCATCGTATGCCGAGACCCCGGCGGCCAGGACTTCCAGCCGGACCTCTCCGGCCTGCGGCTCAGGAAGATCCTCCGCCACCATCTTGAGCACGTCTGGCCCACCGTGCGCTGTGACAACGATGCGATGGTTCATCATAGTCCTCTCCTCTCCAGCTGGCGCTCGTCCTAGGCTGCTCGCGCCGCGCGCACCCCAATCGCCGACACCTCGGGATCCGCCACGCCCTTCACAGCAACCCATACACCGATCGCCAGCTCGAAGGGAAAGTAGGGAATGGCGAGAGCCGCGAGGCCGTCAGGAACCGCGACGCCCATGATGGACAGGACGGTTGCGACGACTAGAGGTGTCAGGCTGATCAGACCCCAGAGAGACAGCCATCGAGGCACAACCCGAGACCTGGTCATCAGGTAGTAGAAGAGCGCGGCCCCGACACAGAAGACAAGCATATGGAGTGTGAATCCGACAAATTCACTCGACTCCAGCGCCAGCTTCGCCAACGTCCTCAAGTACTCCGGACGTCCCAAAGGCACGTACAGCTCGCTGGCTCTCAACAGTGTATAGGACTGCAGCTTGCTAGCCCCAAGCAGCGCACCCTCCAGGATGTAGAACCCCAGGCCCACAAGCGCCATACGCTCGCCTGCCTTCCTCAGGGTGATGTAGAGCATCACGCCCAGGAAGACGATGCCCAGTGCCGTGAGCATATCCAGCAGGATGTAGGACCTCATCAGCCCAGGGTTGCCGGCGATGCGCACCATCGTCTCGACTGCGTCCTCCGGCACGACCAGGGCCGGCTTCACAATCACCCCGCTGATGACCGACGTCACGAACTGAAACAGAAACGCGATCCCCAAGACTCTCGACCCCCACTTGCTCCCACCCATGTCACCACTCCCTATGTATGATCCATCCAACCTGGACACAGCCTGTACCTCGACAGCCTCCGACTGCCCGTGAAGCCTCACATCTGAAGAGCCGCCAGCAGGAACACCAGGCGTGCCATGACATTCGCGACCACGTGTAGACTGATGCTCAGCCGGAGGTCCTTTTTCCACCAGACCACATAGCCCAGCGCAGCACCCAAGATGAAGACTGTGACAAACCCATAGAGCTGCCAGATGTGATAGAGCCCGAATCCAAGTCCGCCTAGAAGGGGCGCCCACCACTCGAAGCGTGAGATGCGCGGCAGGAGATAGCCACGGAAGTAGAGCTCCTCGATCCAGGGCAGAACAACTCCCGTGATGACCAGCTGCAGCGCGAAGACCGCAACCAGCAAGGCCTTGGGATAGGCATCGTACTGCGTCTGTTCGTCGAGAAGCAGCCAGGCCGGCAAACCCTCAAAGACAGTCTCCGTCAGGAAGGTGCTGATCGGGGTCACCAACATCACGAGCAGGTACACCGCGACGAAGGCTGTTACGAAGAAGAGACCGAAGGCCTTCCAAGGCAACCTCTGCCGGTTCGTCACGACACCTTCGAGGCTGAACCCCCCGTTCGGCCTCTTCCCTTCCTTGAGCATCACCCCAAGCATGAAGGGGATATCGACCAAGGCCACAGCCAGAAGGAAGGCCAGCAGCGGGGGATAGCCCATCGACTCGGCGATCGGCCTGAGGGCCAAGAACCCAACGGTGGTCAGCACGCCCGGTGCCAGATGAAGCAGGAACGATGTCGCCAGCGGCATTTGGTTCTGAGAAGCCGTCACGGATTGGGTCGTCATTGTCTCCCTCTCTCTGCGGTTGGTGGTTGCGCGACCCACGCCTATATCCAGCGCCAAGCAGTCCACACAGTGAGCACGTTGAATCCAAGTCCCACGACGATGAGGAACTTGTCGTAGGCCGACGGGTAGCCCGGCAGCCCGACCAGATTGAACAGAAAGAAGACAATCGCCACGATGATGTTGACCCGGCGGTTCACAGGCTGCCCCAGCACTAGCGAGAGGTAGACCATGAGGATCGGGATCAACATCAGCACAGCCATCCCCAAATACATGCCCTGCGAGACTGGCATGCCGTCTATCTCGCCTCCCGTGAAGTCGCCGCTAAAGATGCGCATCACATCGCCCAGGAGATAGGTGAGCATCAGGGCGATCCAGATGGCCGAGAGGTGTATCCGTATCTGTTCCATGGCGATCTATGCCTCCATCGTGATGACGATCTTGCCGCGGGCGTGTCCCTCGTCATAGTAGCGAAGGGCCGCAGCTGCCTCTGCGAGTGGGTAGCGGCGGTCGATGACCGTCCTGACCTGCCCGGTCTCGATCAGGTCCCCCAGCGTCGCCAAGTCTTCTTGGCTCTGCTGCATGTACAGATAGGTCATGCGCCTGCTCCCGAAGGCTGATACCAACGGGCCCAGAAGCAGCCCCTGGAAGACCTGCGCCATCTCGCCTCCGGCGGATACGTAGGTACCGTGTGGGCTGAGGACGCGCCGGTAGTCCAGGAGCGGTGTATTGCCCGCGGTCGCGAAGATCAGATCGTAGCGCTCCTCGCCCTTGGTGAAATCCTCCTGAGTGTAGTCCATCACGTGGTCGGCGCCGATCGATCGCACAAGGTCGACGTTCCTGGTACCGCACACGCCGGTCACCTGGGCCCCGAAAGCCTTGGCGATCTGGACGGCGAAGGTGCCGTTGCCCCCTGAGGCGCCGACGACCAGTACCTTCTGACCGGACTGAATCCCGCCCTTGTCCCGCAGTCCCTGAAGGGCTACCAGACCCGACTGTGCAGACGCCGCGGCCTCTTCGAAGGTCGCACTGGCCGGCTTGTGGGCCATCGACGGTGCCGGAGCACATACATACTCGGCAAACGCGCCGAACCCATGGTCTGCGATGTCACCAAAGACCTCGTCACTCGGCACGAACTGCCGTACGTTCGCGCCGACCGCCTCCACCACGCCGGCGAAGTCTCCGCCGGGGATCGGGTTCTTCGGCCCGCGGAGGCCGGACCACAGTCGACCGACGAGGGGCTCTCCTCTCACGTGGGCCACATTGGCGAAGTTGACCGCCGAGGCCCTGACCTTGACCAATACGCCATCGTCCCTCAGCGTGGGCTTCTCGACCTCCATCAGTCTGAGGCCATCAAGGGATCCGTACGTCTGGAATGTCACTGCCTTCATTGCCTTCCTCCGAAGTGAGTATTGTGACCTGCTCGGCGCCTGCACCCGCTAGATCCAACTTCCCAGCGGTCCGGTCGCGTGGCGCACCGAGGACATCTCGTGCCTATCGCCCCGGCCAGCATCACCCGTCGATAGCTGCCCAATCAGTGCCTCGCGGATCCCCACTAGGGGACCACGTGCATGGCCGGATGAGATCAGCGAACTACGGTCAGGCTGTGACGGTCTTCCGCCGACCCGTGCGCGGTCCCGTAGAGCTGTCCTCAACTCTGCGGCCGCCAGTATGTGATCTTTCAGCATCTCCATCCCGCTTCCCCTCTCCTCCCCGCCGGGGGCCGGCCCTGCTCCAGACTGTGACCCTGACCGTCTCCCGACTGCTACACTCATAGCATACGGCAAGGTAGGGGTTACCGTCGTCCCACGAAGGTAGTAGCCCAGGGGTTAGACCGGGCGTCCAGAACGCGAGCACGGGCCGTCAGTTGACGGCCCGTGCTCGCGCAAGGCTTGGGTAGAGGCCAGTGCCGGCTAGTCGTCCTGCAACACCCCCAGCGCCCGGCCCCTGGCAACGGCCTGGGTCCGGCTGTGCGCGCCCAGCTTCCCGTAGATGTTACGCGTGTGGACCTTCACGGTGTTGAGAGACAGGAACAGCTTGGTGGCGATCTCGGGGTTGGTGTGACCCTGGGCGATGAGACCGAGCACCTCGAGCTCGCGAGCACTGAGAGGCTCGACGAGCGCCTCGTTCGCCGACGTGGCCGGCGCGGACGCCGCACCCTCCGTCTCCTCGACTGGGAAAGCCGTGAGCAGCTTGCGGGCGTAGTCTGCCGCGACGCCGCGTGACGCGGCCTCGTGAAGCAGGTGACCCATTGACGGTCCCTCGTCGACGAAGATGTGCACGAACCCAGATGGCTCGCCTAACCCAAGAGCCTGCTCGAGCACCTGCAAAGCACCCTCCGTCCGACCGGCTGCCTCGTAGGCCAGCGCCTGGAGAAGCAGCGTCTCCAACAAGCGGGCCGTGTGCCCGCCCTCCTCGGCGGTGTCGCTGAGGCGACGGAGCAGCCCCATCGCCGCATCCAGGTCTCCCTGCGCGATCAAGATGCGGGCGAGCACGATGTACTCGGGCTCGCAATAGGCTAGACTCCGCTGGCCCGGCCCCAGACCTCGCTCCGTCGCCCAGCCCGCGGCTGATGTCACGTCGCCCCGGCCCAGCCAGACGCGCGCCTTCCACGCGGCAACCGGCGAAGTGATGTACACGGGTAGATCCCTGTGCTGCGCCAGGGCTTCCACGCGCGCGATCGCCGTCTCTATGCCATCCAGCTCGCCCTTGCTCAGAAGGAGGCGCGCCAATCGCAGCCGCCCCCACCCCATGACCATCACATCCGCCCCGCGGTCGATAAGATCAAGCCCTGCGTCGATCAGCTCCGTCGCAGCGTCCAGCTCTCCTCGCTCGACGAGCGTCTCGCCCCAGATCACCTTGAGAGAGCCCGCCGCCACGGTTTGCGAGAGACCGGTCTCTTGTGCGATGTCCAGGTACTGCCGACAGATGGCGATGGCTCGGTCAAGCTGGCCCTGCTGCCTGAGTGTCTCCGCCAGCTTGAGGGCAGCGACGGTGCCGATGTTGCCCCCGGCCCTGTTGGTCGCCAGCGTCTGCTGCTGGACAGCTGCAGCCTCGGTCACCCTGCCCGCGATGCGGTAGGCGTCGCCCAGGGCGATCTCCGCGGTGGTGCGCCAGACGCTGTCCTCTGCAGGAAGGTCATCCAGCGCCGCCCGAGCTGTGCGGATGGTGCCCTCGACATCGCCGCGGTACGAGACAACATAAGCCCTGAGCGAGGCCGCCCGGCCTCGTATCTGTCTTCCCAGAGCATCGCCGGCTTCCACGGAGCCCTCCACGGCAAGGTCGAGGTATCGCTCTGCCTCATCGAGCCGACCGCTGGTGTAGTGGTGCCATCCCAGGATCACACACAGCCTCGGTCGCACAGCGATCTGATCCTCCGAGAGCTGTTCGAGCCAGCGTCGCAGGCGCGCCTGCTCACCACGCTGCCAGAGGACGGCCTCGTGATCGGCCACCAGATCCGCGGCGCGGCTTGCGTCACCACCACGCAGCGCATACTCCACGCCACTATCAGCCTCGCCGTTCTCCTCGCACCACACGCTTGCCCGCCGGTACAGTTCGGCAGTCGGGCCCTGCTGCTGCAACCGTTGCCGCAGCAGATCGGCGAACAGGTGATGATACCGGTACCACCGCCGCTCACCGTCCAGGGGAACGACAAACAGGTTGGCCCGATCCAGCATCTCCAGGGTGTCTTGCCCATCCGCCTGCCCCGTCACCGCGTCACACAGCGGCCCGCTGAGCCGGTCCAGGATGGCGGTCTTGAGCAGAAAGTCCTGCACGCCGGGGGGCTGTTGGTCCAGGACCTCCTCGACCAGATAGTCCAGCACGAATCGGTGACTGCCGGTGAATGACGCGATGAAGCTGCCGGCGTCGATCACGCCGCGCATCGAGATCGCAGCGAGCTGAAGGCCGGCGATCCATCCCTCGGTACGCTGCTCGAGCGCAGCCACATCGTCCTCGGACAAGGCTAGCCCCATACCCCTGTTCAGGAAATCCGCGGCCTCCTCCGGCGTGAAGCGCAGGTCGCGCGCTCGCAGCTCGGTCAGCTGGCCACGGGCGCGCAGGCGTGACAGCGGCAACGGCGGGTCGACCCGGGTCGCGATGACCAGGTGCACTTGGGGAGGCAGGTGCTGCAGAAGATACGCCAGCGCATCGTGGACGGGCTGGGCCTCGATCAGGTGGTAGTCATCCAGCACCAATGCCAGCGGATCGGGTGATGTGGAGAGCTCATTGATCAGACCGGCCAGCAGGACCTCGGCCGGGGGAGGTTGAGGGGATCGTAGCTCGGTCAGGACAACTTCGGCAAGGGCCTCCCGCACCGTGCGCAGGGCGGCGATCAGGTAGGTCAGGAACCGTGCCGGATCGTTATCGCTCTCATCCAAATGCAGCCAGGCGACGGCCCTCCCGCAGGTGGCGACACAGTCGCTGACCAGCGTGGTCTTGCCAAAGCCGGCCGGCGCGGCCACCAAGGTGAGCTTGCCGTGTAGGCCGGCGTGCAGGCGCTCGATCAGCCGCCCGCGCGTGATCAGCTCGGGTCGCTGCGACGGGATGTAGAGCTTGGTCTGAAGGAGAGGCGTCTGTTCGGCAGTGGTCTGGGGCTGCGTGGCCAATGGTGTCTCCAGGAGCGCTGCTGGTATGCAATTCCCAGCATTGTAGCCCAGGACCCGCTGTCGCACGAATCGGCTCCTCTGTCCACCAAGCTTGACGCGACGTCCCGGAGCCACGCTGGAGCCAGGGTTGGCAGGCCAACCTTGGCTCCAGGAGGCGGGTTGCGATATCAGCTCGGCACGTCGACGCGCACGCCGGTCACATCCTGGATCACCGCCAGCAGGTCGCGGATCACCGGCGGATGGTGCCACGCGCCCCGTCCCTCGGCGCCCTCTACAAGCGCTGCTACGCAACGTCGCACTCGGTAGTAGTCGAGATTGGCGCGATCCAGTGGCCTGCAGGTCTTGTAGGCAGCCAAGTACAGCTCGGCCATCAGGTCCCAGTCGACCGAAGCGAACGCGTCCATGGACCCGGTCAGGTGCTTGGCCGCGATCGTGAGGATAACTAGGGTGTTGCCGACATCATACGTCGGATCGGCCAGCGAGAACCCGGGCCAGTCGAGCACGCCGGTGATCCGGCCGTCGGCATAGAGCAGGTTGAAAGGATGGAAGTCACCGTGACAGATCGAGAGAGAGGCCGGCTCGGTGGGACGGTGCTCCGCGAGCCAGTCGACGGCAGGTCTGACCCAAGGGAAGGCGACGGCCTGGCTGGCCAGCCAGTCATAGCGGCTCGCCATCCAACACCTGCCCATATCGACGCCTGCTCGTTCCAAGGCGCCAATCACGGGACCGGGAGCGATCTCGTGAAGCTGGGCGTGCATGGTCCCTAGAAGCTCCGGCACGAGATCGCGCGGCGCCGCCGCCAGCGGACGACCAGGGAGGCAGTCCATCACGTAGAACGCACCACCCAGGACAGACATTTCTGTGCACAGCAGTCGAGCCCGCGCCACCGGGAAGCCCGCAGCGGCAAGCACGTTCTGTATACTGCTCTCCCAGACAGCGTTGTGGGGGCCGTAGAAGGCCGGGTACAAGCGCAACACTTGCGGGCCGGTCAGGTCGCCAAGGTCGCCGCAGGCGTCGGTCAGCTGGAATCGAAAGCTCGATGTCTCGAACCCACCCTCCAGTGGCGCCAGTGGTGACGCAAGGCTAACCTCACGACCGACTCTGGATCCTATGTAGGCCAGGAGCCCCTCCGAAACGACCTGTGCGTCCACTGCGGCACTCACATGCCACCTGCCAGGGTGACCGCGATGCCATCGAAGGGTGTCAGATCTCCATAGCACACGAAGGTGACCGCTCGACCATTGACCTCTGTGATCATCGATACCGACGGCCCCATCGCGTTGGCCTCGGTGCGTGTCCCCACATCTCCCGATTCCAGCACCACCTGCTCCTGGGACACGACGATCACGTCTGGATCGGTGTCGTAGCGCTCGACCAGTGTCGCTGCTCGTGTCTTGGGCGGGTGGATCCACAGGTCGCACTTGGTGTCGCCAGGCCTGAATGGCTCGCCACCCACGTAAGTCCCTTCCGGATAGGACTGCACGATGGTGACCGGGCTCGTCCGCTCTCGTGGCGTCACCGTCCACGTCTCGGGCAACAGCAGGGAGATGCCGGTCTCGGGATCGGCGTACCGGTACCACCCGTCAGGAATCCGCGGTGCGGCCGTCGCCGTCGGTGTGGGTGGGACCTCGGTTGGCGTAGGACTGACGGTTGCCGCAGGCGTTGCCGTCCGCGGTGCCACCGGGTCGGAGGCCGTCTGCCCCTCAGGCACGAAGGTCAGCCGCTCGGTGCCGACCTCGTCCGCCAGAGCAAGCCCCTCGGGTCTCAACTCAAATGCTGCGACCGCGCGCAGCACCCCAAGATAGGCCTGCTCCTGCTCCAGCACCCCCTCCGGCTCCATGCAGCCCATCTCCGTCGCATAGACGTCGCCAAACTGGAGGCCATCGGCCTTGACTCTGTAGCTCCCCCCATATGTGTTACAGCCGGCGGACCCCGCGACTGTTGACTCCGCGAACCTCAGGGTGATCGTCGTCCCATCGATGGGGGCAGTCCCCTCAAGCAGCACAAGCTCCCACGCAGTGCC
>Ga0180435_10000741_pt1 | contig 34718 bp, 40 predicted proteins | sample SS_ome_3_FD_132467 | JGI IMG/M metagenome (GOLD analysis project Ga0180435, IMG submission 132467) | Hypersaline lake sediment archaeal communities from the Salton Sea, California, USA - SS_3_S_1 metaG | ecosystem: Environmental > Aquatic > Non-marine Saline and Alkaline > Hypersaline >... | reverse complement strand
GGTATTCAAGATCGCCGTTACCGTCCCGGCAATGAATCCGCCGAGCAGCGCAAAAATCAGGGACAGGTATGGATTCATGCCCGACGTGATGGCAACCGCCGAGATGGAAGCCCCCAGCGGCAGACTGCCGTCAACCGTCAGGTCGGGAAAATCCAGGATACGGAAGGTCAGGTAGACCCCGATGACCATGATTCCGTACACGAGCCCCTGCTCGAGGGCTCCCAGTGCTGCATAAATCGTCATACGGCCGGAACGGTAGAGCTGCGTTATTCGTAAATTTTAGAGGCCGTTTTAAGCAGCGCTTCCGGTGCCGGTGCACCCATAGCAGCGGCAGATTTCAGGTTTATGTGCAGTTGCAGTTCCTCCTGAAACTCGACCGGCAGGGACTTCGGCGACGTGCCGCCCAGGATTTTCTGGACCATCGCCCCAGTCTGGTAGCCGTGCTTGTAGTAGTCAAATCCCATTGCCGCAACCGCACCGCGGGCAACCGAATCAACATCGGCGCAGAAGATCGGCAGTTTATTCTGCGTACCGACCTTGATCACCGACTCCAGCGCCGCCACGATCGTGTTGTCCGTGGGAATGAATACCGCGTCGCAGCGGCCCACCAGACTCTTGGCCGCAGCGTAAACATCGGCGGTTTTCGGTGCGGTCGCTTCAACTACTTCAAAGCCGAAGGTGGAGCTCAGCTCTTTTACCGTGGCGACCACCGCTTTGGAATTGGCTTCACCCGCGTTGTAGAGAATCGCGAGTTTTTTGATTCCCGGTTTATAGGTGGTTATCATCTCCAGGTGCTTCTCAACCGGCAGCAGATCCGAGACACCGGTGATATACTCGCTCGGTTTATCGAATGCCTCTACCAGTCCGGCCGCAACCGGATCGGTAACCGCCGTGAACAGAAACGGCCGCTTCATGTCGGCCGGGGCCTTGCTCAGCGCCTGGGCGGTGGCCTGGGCCGAAGGTGTGGCAATGGCGATGAGCAGATCGCTTTTTTCACCGATCATCTGCTGGCCGATCTGCGTTGCGGTGCCCATATTGGCCTGCGCGTTATGTACTTTGAATTCCGCATCGACGCTGTTGTCCTTCAGGTAATCCTGGATTCCTTTCAAGACCGCATCGAGCGCCGGATGTTCTACAAACTGGTTTACCGAGATCACCGACGGCCCGGCAAGCGCCGATGTCGCCAGCATGACGGTTGCTGCGCAGAGAATCATCAACAGTTTCTTCATGGCATCTCTCCTCCTGTATCGTTGGTCAGATAGTGGTTGAGCACAGACATCTAGCCCATTCTGCAGGCAAGGTCAATATGCGATTGGTGAAAATCCGGTTCATGAGAAATGATTCCGCTTTTCCCGCAATGCGGCAAATACCGAAATGCGGTCGTCAGGCACCGCTGTATCGGCTTTCAGGTGCTCGATAAGCGAAGCGTCCTCAATCCGCAAAAACGGGTTCGTGGCCAGTTCATCTGCAAGCCGTGATGGCGCTGATGGGCGCCCCTGCGCGCGCACATCGGCAACACGTTTCTGCCGCTCTCTGACTGCCGGGTTAAGCGGGTCCACTTCGGCGGCGAAGCGCAGATTCAATTCGGTATATTCGTGTCCGAAGTAAACCAGGCTGTCCGTGGGACAGCCGGTAATACGGTCAAGCGAGGACACCATCTGCTCGGGAGTTCCTTCAAACAGCCTGCCACAGCCGGCCCCGAACAGCGTATCTCCGACAAACAGGTGGTTGCCTGCTTGAAACACCACGCTGGCTGACGTATGGCCCGGGGTGTGCAGCATCTGCATGTCGAAACCGCACACCTGGAAGATATCGTTGTCGTCGAGCAGCTCGCTGAGATACGGAATGCGCGTTCGATCCTGGTGAAAACCGTACACGGGCAGCTCACCGTATTCATCCAGCAGATCGTCCAACCCGCCGATATGATCGTGGTGGTGATGGGTACAGAGCACCGCCGTCAATTTCAGCTCATGCTCAGCCACGGCGCGCATGACCGGCCACGCCTCGGGAAGATCGACGACGGCCGCTTCACCCGCCTCACCATTGACGACGAGATACGCATAATTATCATACAGACACGGAACGGTAATAACTTCCATCGCATGGTCCTCGTGTTGCGTCATGCAGGACATGACGTTCAAGGTTCGCTTGAGTTTTACTGGTAACCAGCGATTCACGGCAGCCGCAGGCAACCACGGTATGCGCAAAATCCTGGGACATGTAACTATTTACAATCATTTCCACGCCAATGCTATATCGACGTTTCGGTAAAACCGACCTGGCCATGCCGGTGATCAGCTTCGGCTGCATGCGCAGTATGCAGAGCTGGCAGGATATTCCTGCCGCAGAGGTCACCGATCAGTCGCAGCAGAACCTGAAAAAAATCATTGCCGCCGCGCTCGACAGCGGCATCAATCACTTCGAAACTGCTCATGGATACGGCACTTCGGAACAGCAGCTCGGCCGGATTCTGCCGGAACTGAAACGCGACGATTTTATCCTCCAGACCAAAGTTGTTCCCAGTGCAGATGCGGATGAATTTACCGCGAAGGTAAGAACGTCGCTCGAGCGTCTCCGGGTAAAACGCGTCGATCTGCTCGGCCTGCACGGAATCAACGACCACCGGTCGTTGTGGTACTGCTGCCGGAAAAACGGCTGCCTTGAAGCCGCCCGTAAACTGCAGGACGAAGGGCTGGTTGACCACGTCGGCCTGTCCAGCCACGCACCGCTCGATGTCCTGCTCGACGCGCTCTCCTGCGCCGATTACGGCGGATTCGATTACGCCAATATCCACTGGTACTACATATTAGACCAGAACCGCACAGCCATTGAATATGCAGCATCCCGGGATATCGGCATATTCATTATCAGCCCGTCCGACAAAGGCGGACACCTGCATTCACCTTCTGAGAAGCTGCAGGAGCTGTGCAGCCCGTTTTCACCGATGCTGTTCAATGACCTGTACTGTCTCGACAATCCGGGTGTCTGCACGATCGGCATCGGTGCGTCCGAACCGCATCATTTCGACGAGCACCTGAACGTACTGTCATGGCTTGAACATGATGACCGCGAAACATTCAATCGTGTCGAGCGGCGCCTGCGCGATATCATGTGCGCAGAAACAGGGTTTGAACGCCCCGATCATCTCTGGGAGTCATTGCCGACCTGGGACAGGACTCCCGGAAACATAAACATCCGCATGGTCCTCTGGCTCGCCAACCTCTTCGAGGCGTGGGATATGAAGACGTACGGCAAGGAACGTTACTCTATGCTCAACCACGGCTCGAACTGGGTTCCCGGCAACGATGCGGAGCGGGCTGGAACACTTGATTTTTCCCAGATACCGTTGCCCGAGCATCTTTCCGCGGAACAACTGCAGGCAATGCTGGTCACCGCCCATGATCTGCTGAAAAAAGACCGCACGTAACGGGGCGCCGGGCCCAGCAGGAACCCTGCTGACTAAGCGTCGTGCTTTTCGATATCCCGGTGGAACACGGTCAGCTCGATATCGCCGCGCCCTGCCAGGATACTGCCGAGCGCCTCCACGACGGCCACCGACCGATGCCTGCCACCAGTGCAGCCGACCCCGATATGCACGTCGGTTTTGCCGGCATTTATTATCTGACCAACAATAAATGACAGGAGTGGTTCAAGCAGCACCAGAAATTGCGTTCCCTGCTCGCTGCCGACGACATACGAAGCGATTTCGGGATCCCGGCCCGACAAGTGGCGCAGGTTCTCCTCCCAATACGGGTTGGGGAGGAACCGGGCATCGAACAGATACGATATATTCGCCGGCAGCCCGTGCTTGAAACCGAATGAAAACAGCCTAACTTTAAGCATATCGCAGACTTTCTTTGAAACCTCATGAATCGCCCGGCCGCACGATTCGCGGTTGAACCGGCTTACGCCCGGCTGCACGTTCAAACTCGACATCGGGGTATCCTATGCCGATAACACTATAAATTTTCTGATAATCTGCAAGGTCCAGCAGTGCACCGATTGCCGGATCTCTCTTTGCCGCTTCCACGACAAACCCGATCATACAGGTTCCCAGTCCCATCGTCTCGGCCATCAGCAATATGTTCTGGCTGGCCATCAGCGCATCTTCGCACGGACAGCTCGCCCTGCAGTCGGCGGTAACGACCAGCGCCGCCGTCGCCCCGTGAAACAGCCGATCCGTGCCATCATTGTCCCATGCTTCCAGTCCGAGCCGGATCGTCTCGTAGTAGTTGTCGTAGTAATACTGGAGCGTCCGGACCCCGGCCATGCGCAGGACGAACCTGAGCCACGGACGCGCCGCCCTGGCGTTCAGTTTCCGGTAATAATTGGCGGTGGCGGCACCGAGGGCAATCACGTGGGGACGCTCGGGTAAAACATGAAACTGCCAGGACTGGCAGTTGGTGGCGGAGGGGGCCGTGGTCCCGGCGCGAACCAGATCTTCAAGTATCGGTTTCGGGACTGAGGCTGTGGTAAAACGGCGGCAGGAGCGGCGCATACTCAACAGTTCCATCAATGGTGCTGCAGCAACCGGCCCGGATCGCCCTGCCTCCGGGCTTAAAACCGCACTCAGCGTAAAATCGGTGTCGAGAAACGGGACCCTGATCGCCTCCTCCGGGCAGACGGCATGACAATGACCGCACTGCATGCATCCGTCAACTGGAGCCAGTGCCGCCAAGCCGGAAGCATCGAGTGCAATGATGCGGTCCGGGCAGACCTGGACACACGCACCGCAGGAAACACACAGGTCCTTGACGATAACGGGCAGCATTGCGGAATCGGTATTCATGGCACCATCCTGATCAGATCAATGACGAGGGTTCGCGCACACGCATATATTTCGGGGTCCGAGCTCGCCCTTGGACCGGCGACATTGAGCACGCCGACGCGGTGTTTGTCAAGCCACGCGGAAACTTTGACGGCAGCATCTGCGGCTTTGATCGTGCTGAAATCAATGTGCAGACAGGGTCTGTCCAGCCTCCCGGCAATGATCATCGTCAACGCGGATCCACCGGTAAGCGGCCCGTGGGAAACAATCAGCGTAGCATCGCCGTCGACAACATTTTTTTCAGTGCGGTCTGCGTACCGGGCAGAAGTCAGTTCTACCATCCCATAACTCAACGGCAGCCTCCCGTCCTCGGTCAGACGCCCGGCCGGCACCGCGCCGCCATGCGGAAAATTGCAGTAAATCGCCCCGTCCAGCGCGCCCCGGTCAGCTCCGGTCTGACCTCCGGATATGATTTTTCTCAGCATCTTTTGTCCAGCCTGCTGCGTATCCATTTTCCCATCGAATATGCCAGAAACCTGCGGCAACGGCAATACGCTGAAAAGCGCAGGCGCCTCGAAGTTTTGACAGCAGCCTCCGCCATCAGGTATATATCAGCATTCTCCACGAAACTATTATGTCAAAGCAGATCATCCACCGCACCCACTGGCGCCATCAACTGGTCGAAGTAGTCGACTCCGGCGACCGGCGTTCGCTCTTTTTCGGCGGCAATTCGCTTCAGTCCGCGATGTTCAAGTCGGCGCCGCAGCGGCTCGCCCTTTCTTATACCAGGTACATGACCGCCCCCCTGGTTATCGAGGATGAACCGCGGCGCATCCTGCTGATCGGCATCGGCGCCGGCTCGATGCTGCGCTTTTTTCACCATCACTTTCCGGACGCATCGATCGACGGCATTGACAACGCCCAGACCGTAATAGACCTGGCCCGCACATACTTCCATCTGCCTGATGCTGATTCAGTGCGCATCCACTGCTGCAGCGGATTCGAATTTCTCGAAAAGCGGACCGACGAATTCGACTACGACCTGATCCTGGTCGATGCGTTCGACGCGCTGGGGATGGCTGACGAAATCTACAATCGGGATTTTTTCGAGCTGTGCCTCCACCACCTGGCAGTCACCGGCATCGTCAGTATCAACATGTGGAGCGGCGACCGGATCAGGATGGAGCAGGTCAGCGAGGAAATCGGCATGCATTTCGACTCGATACTGGAACTGCCGGTCCCCAACCGCGGCAACGTGATTTTCCTGGCAGGACGCGGCGACATCCTGTCCCCTTTCATCGAGCCCGATCCGCTGCTGTTGAACGACCTGCAGGATCGATTTGAAATCAATTACCGGGAGATGGTCAAAATCGGGCGCAAATTCAACCTCGGTTTTTTTCAACGGATTTCCCGGCTGTGGATGTGATTACCACGCGACGCTGCCCCTGATCACCGCAATCTGGTCTCTGAGGTCATCGATTTCCTGCCGCCAGTATGCATACGAACCAAAATCCTCGTTGATGCGGGTCACCCCGTCCTCGACATACTGGTGTGCGCACCAGCTGATGTAGTGAATAAAGCGCATGGCCCGCAGCGGCTCCATCAGCATCAGCGTCGACCGGTCAAACGTATTGAACGTCTCATAGCCTTCAAGCAGCAGCGCCAGTTCAACCCGGGAATCCTCCAGGTAGCCGGGCAGCAGCATCCACAAATCCTGGATCGGCGGGCCGATCACCATATCATCGAAATCAATGATATAGAACGACTCGCCGGGACGGTAAATCAGATTTCCGTTATGGCAGTCGCCGTGCAGCCGGATCATGTCGACCGTTGCGAACAGCGGTTCGATCAGATCCATCAACTCTGATGAAACCGTGCGGAATTCGGAAGTCAGATCCAGCGGGATCAAATCGCCCGCCGCCAGATAGTCGATCTGCAGGCGGGTCGTGTAATGCGGATGCAGCCGGTTGCGATGAGGCGCATCACCGCTTCTGCCAACCCTGTGCAGCCTGCCCAGAAGACGTCCCAGTTCAAGCCACTGCTCGTCCGTGTATTCGTCAACCAGCCTCCCGCCCATTCGCGGAAACACCGCAAAACTGATTTCTTTGCAGGCGCCGAGCAGAGCCCCGTTGCGCTGCTCCATCGGCTGAATAACCGGCAGCTCGGCCGCACCGCAATCGCTGACAAAACGCAACTCGTCTTCGAGTGCAGCCCTGCTCCATCTGCCGGGCCGGTAGAATTTGGCAACGAGGAATTCGCCCCCTTCATCCTGCAGTTCATAGACCCGATTGATGTAACTCGCGTGGGGACGGCACACATTGAGCAGCCGCCTGCCGGTCGCCGCTTCCACGGCCGTCAATATCGTTTCCGGGTCAAGCGCTGCAAAAGGGGATTCATTCATGCTGGAAACCTGATAATTACTGTTTTTTTTGCAGGCGAACTCGCCTATATTCATGCGCAGATTATCATGTTACTCAACCATGTCAAAAGAAACCACCTGAATTAACCATGAGCACCGTCGCTGTCGCCTTTGACCGTCCGCCCAGGGCCTCCGGTTTCTGCCGCCGCTGCCGTACGACACACACGCTGCCGACCGGCAACGCATTCAACGAGGCGCAGCGCTTGATGGGATGTCTCGAGGAAACCGGATCGATTGCGCTGCACCCCGATCAGGCCGATGATCCGGACTTGTCGACTGCCCCGTTGTTCGGGGATTCCCGGGGAAAAATGCTTGGTGTGCTCGAATGCCTCGAGCGAAACGGAAAAATCGTGTGGCTCTACGCATTTTCCGGGCAGTACAGCGGCCGCTGGCAGGTTCCCGGGTGGGCTCCGCCGCTGTTTGACGTCGAGCAGTTTCACCGGCTCAACACCCCGGAAGAAAAACAGATCAAAAAATTAACCGCACGTATCGAGAAAGAATCGGAACCGGGAATCGTGACCCGGCTGAAAACCGACCGGACCCGCCGCTGCCGCCGTCTGATGGCAGATATTCACGGGCTGTACGTTCTCAACAATTTTCACGGTCAAAAGGCGAGCCTGGATGACGCGGCCGGCACCACCCGCGCGAAACCGACGGGAATCGGGGACTGCTGTGCCCCGAAGCTGCTCAACCATGCAGCCTCGAGACGACTGCGTCCGGTTTCGCTGGCTGAATTCTATTTCGGCCGCGCCAACCGCTCACACACCAGGCTGCATAAACACTTTTATCCACCCTGCACGGACAAGTGCGAACCGCTGCTGGGCTATCTGCTCTGCGGCTCCTGAAAGGATCGATGGCTCTTGAAATTATATATCGGGACGCCTGGATCCTGGTCGTCAACAAACCCGGCGGACTGCTTTCCGTCCCCGGGCGCGGCCTCGACAAACAGGACTGCGTTGCCGCGCGAGTCCGGAAGATGTTTCCTGAAATGATCGAGCAGCCGGCAGTGCATCGGCTCGACATGCTGACATCGGGGCTCATGGTCCTGGCGTTCAGCGCCGCCGCCCACCGCAACCTTAGTGCCCAGTTTCAAAACCGCCGGGTAAGCAAACGCTATGAGGCCGTCGTATCAGGCAGCATCAGCGGACCCTCGGGTGCAATCAGGCTCCCGTTCCGTCTCGACCCCGATAATCGCCCCTACCAGATCTACGACCCGATAAACGGCAAGGAGGCGGTCACGCTGTGGAAATGGATCGCCGATCACGAACGCGGAACCCGGATAGAATTCACCCCGCTGACCGGCCGTACCCATCAGCTGCGCGTACACAGCGCCCACCCGCTCGGACTCGCCGCCCCGATTGTCGGCGACGCCTTGTACGGCTCCGGCCGGGACGGTGACACGATGTACCTGCATGCAACCTATCTGTCGTTCAACCATCCGGCCGACAGCCGTATCGTCGAATTTAATGCGCTTCCTGCATTTTAAAGACGGCCTTAACACATTGTCTTTTCGCCCTGACGCCGCGGTGCAAATGGTCAGTGTTCGTCGACATATTCATGATGGCTGCGCAAACATCTCCTGCTCGTGTGTGCTGACACGCCCTGATTTCGGGCGATAATCCAAATATTTCAAGATTGTCTATACATTTACACGAAGACCGGCACTGTTTACCGTGTATTAAACGTCCTTATAACGGGGTTTTCTTTCATCTTGCCTGCGGACATGAAAAAAATAATCGACAGCGAAACCATCCCGATCAAGCTCTGGCTCGACGATATGGAGGAAGGAGCACTGCAGCAGGCCAAAAACCTGGCCAACCTGCCGTTCGCATTCCACCACATAGCAGTCATGCCGGACGCCCATTTTGGATTCGGCATGCCCATCGGCGGCATCCTCGCGGCCGATGACGTGATCATCCCCAATGCGGTCGGCGTCGACATCGGCTGCGGGATGTGCGGCGTCAAAACATCGGCCGCGCATATCGATACAAGGACACTGAAATCGATCATGCAGTCCATCCGCAAATCGGTACCGCTCGGATTCAAGCATCATAAAAAAAAGCTGCCTCATGATTTCATGCCGCCGCTGGAAACCGAATCTCTCCCGATCGTCTCATCGGAATACGACAACGCCCGCACCCAGCTCGGGACCCTGGGTGGGGGCAATCACTTCATCGAAATTCAGCAGGGTACCGACGATTCGATCTGGTTCATGATCCACTCCGGCAGTCGTAATATCGGCTACCGGGTCGCCAATCATTACAACAAACTGGCCATAAGCCTGAACAGGAACTGGAAAAACCCGGTGCCCCCATCCTGGCAGCTCGCCTACCTGCCGATGGATGACGACACCGGCCAGTCGTACTATCGGGAAATGACCTATTGCGTATCATTTGCCGAGGCCAACCGGGCCCGGATGCAGAAACAGGTGGAACACGCGTTTCTCGAACAGCTGCCCGACATCACGTTTGCCCAGCCGATCAACATCGCCCACAACTACGCCGCTGCAGAACTGCATTTCGGCAAACGGGTATACGTTCACCGCAAAGGCGCCACCAGAGCTCAAGCCTCGGATACCGGGATCATCCCCGGTTCCCAGGGCAACGTGAGCTTTATCGTCCAGGGAAAATCGAATCCGGACAGCTTCAGCTCCTGTTCGCATGGCGCCGGCCGTAAAATGGGCCGCAAACAGGCGCAGCGGCAGCTGGATCTCACTACCGAACGCAGCCGCCTGGAGCGGGAGGGGATCCTGCACAGCCTGCGGGGGAAAAAAGACCTGGATGAAGCGCCGGGAGCCTACAAGAATATCGAAGAGGTAATCGACAACCAGAAAGATCTTATCGACGTCGTTGACATCCTGCGTCCCCTGGCCGTAATCAAAGGTTAAACAAGAATCTAACCTTTTCCAGATAATATGGTATTATAAGAGGTTCCTGTTTACGCCGCACCATCTTGATTTACCCCCATATCAGCACGTAAAAGTATGTACAAAAGAAATAAAACGAAGATAATCGGTACCATCGGACCGAGCTGCGATACGGTTGACAGCGTCGCCAGTCTGATCACGGAAGGCATGGACGTCGTCCGCATCAATCTTTCCCACGGCAGCCGGGAGAGCCATGCAGCAGCAATCGACACGATCAAGAGGGCCCGTGAGAAATCCAGACGCAGAACCGGAATTCTGCTGGATACTCGCGGTCCGGAGATACGCGTCGGAGAGCTTGGCTCCGGCCGGTTTCTCGATGTCGGGGAGACGGTCGTTTTCTCGAATCACCCGTCGCTTCCGGATGCAACGCCGGTTACGTACGACGGCATAAACCAGGACGTGTCCGTCGGTGATTATATCCTGCTCGACGACGGCAAATTGCGCCTCGAGGTCGTCGAGGTATCCGCTGTTGCCGTTTCCGCCGAAGTCCTTATCGGCGGTTTACTGAGGTCGCACAAACGGGTCAGCCTGCCCGATATCGCGGTCAACCTGCCTTCCGTAACGCCGCAGGACCGCGACGATATCAGGTTCGGCGTGAAGCATGATGTCGACTTCATTGCCGCTTCGTTTGTCAGGAAAGCCGAGGATGTCAAGTATATCAGGCAGATCATTCACGAGGCCGGCGGCAACCAGTGGATTATCGCCAAGATCGAGAGCCGGCAGGGAGTCGACAACCTCGATAAAATCCTCAAGGTAGCGGACGGCCTGATGGTCGCCCGGGGAGATCTGGGGGTGGAGATGCCGGCCGAAGAAGTTCCGGTAATCCAGAAGAGAATCATCCGCGCCGCCAACATTGTCGGCAAACCGGTCATTACCGCCACCCAGATGCTCGAATCGATGATTACGTCAGCGACGCCGACCCGGGCGGAAGCAAGCGATGTAACCAACGCCATTTTCGACGGCACCGATGCGGTTATGCTGTCCGGAGAAACCGCCGTCGGAAGCTATCCGCTTGAAGCGGTACGGTTTCTTGCGCGCAATGCCCGGATCAGCGAGAAAGCGCTGGACTACGAAGCCATCCTTGCCGACGGACTCCGATTCAGAAGACCGGTGATAACCGACGCCATTTCCTATGCCTCGTGTGCAACCGCGGCCGACCTGTCGGCTGCGGCGATCATCACCGCGACCTCATCGGGCTCCACCGCGCTCCGGGTTGCACGCTACCGTCCTCAAACACCGATCCTCGCCTTCAGCTCCAATGCTGCAACCCTGCGGAAGCTGCAGCTGGTGAGGGGGGTCATCCCCCGCTCCTGCGAGAAGTCCGACAGCCTCGACGAGCAGATTCGCTACATGGCCGGCAAGGCACTCCGTGAAAAGCTCATCGACCTCGGTGAACGGGTGGTCATCACCGCCGGTCTGCCGCTGAACACCGTCGGCACCACCAACACGCTGAAGGTTCTGCGCATCGACAAGCAATACCTGGAGGAACCGCAGGACTAAGCGTCCGGGCATCCCGATGATTTACCTGACCGAATCCATAGAACTCCCGGACAACGAAATCCAGATCAGGCAGATTCACGCATCGGGCCCGGGCGGGCAGCATGTCAACAAAGTGGCTTCCGCGGTTCATCTCCGCTTCGACGTCGTCAACTCGTCGCTCCCCGAATCCGTAAAACAGCGGCTGCTGCAAATAAGCGACTCACGGCTCAATGAAGAGGGCTGCATCATCATCAAGGCCCAGCGCTACAAGAGCCTCGAACAGAACAAGGAAGACGCGCTGCAGCGGTTGCGCCTGATGGTGTCCGGGGCCCTGGCCAAACGTAAAAAACGGGTGCCTACCCGACCGACCAGGGCCGCGCGCGAAAAAAGACGGAAACGTAAACAGCGCCAGAGCGAGCGCAAACAGAACCGCCGCAAGATAACCTCATTCGACTGATTGTCAGCCCTCCACCAACAATTTTCCATGCTCGAACACACTTTCTGTCACATCCACGGGATCGGCCGGACCGGCGAACAGAAACTCTGGGACCGCGGTATCCACACATGGACCGATCTTCTCTCCTGCCCGAACATCGTGCCACGGGTCAGCGAACACCAGATTGTATCAGTCCTTGAGCAGTCGCTGCAGGCGCTTGACGACGATCCAATGTTTTTCATCAAACGCCTGAAACATGGGGATCGCTGGCGCATCTACCCCCATTTCAGGGACCGCATCGGCTACATCGATATCGAAACCACCGGACTCGGCCCCGGATGCGACATCACCACCATTTCGTTGTACGACGGCAACCTGGTGAAGACATACGTCAACGGGGAAAATATCGATGATTTCGTCGACGATGTGAACGAGACCAGCATGTTCGTGTCGTTTAACGGATTATCGTTCGATATACCTGTTATTGAGCACTTTTTCAGAATTACTCTTGACCAGGCCCATCTCGATTTACGCTATGTATTGTCCCGCATGGGCTTCAAGGGAGGACTGAAAAAATGCGAGCGGCAGCTCGGCATCAATCGCGGCAGTCTCGACGGCATCGACGGCAGTTTCGCGGTACTGCTGTGGCGGGAATACGAACGGACCGGCAGCAAACAGGCCCTGGAAACCCTGCTCGCCTACAACATCGAAGACACAGTCAATCTCGAGCGTTTAATGGTCGAGGCCTACAACCGCAACCTCGACAAAACGCCGTTCAGCCCCGAACTGCAGCTCCCCTGCCCCGAACCTCCACAAATCCTGCACCACCCGGACCCGTTCATCGTCGATCTGATCAAGAGCCGGACCGAGCCAGCCCGTTTAACGGAAATTCAATTCAGAAACGATTGAACTATATAGGCTTTATTAAGATTTACGCCTGGGGACAGTATACTTAATTGCAGTTGAAATTAATTATACTGTCCCCGGAGAAAAGTTGAAAAATTGGAAAGATACGGCGGAATCGGGGTCGATTGGCTTTGGCTGCATCACGGAGGCCCGCCGTATCAGTGGAACGCTTGGCAATGTAGTCGATTTTGACGGTTGTCGTGGAACTGATACGGAGATAAAGGCCGGAGAGCAGCAGCCGAAGCCAATCAATCCCGATTCCTTCCCCAACACGTGCCAAATTCAGCCTGCTTTTTATAGATAGCAGGATCAATGCTGGGGAAAACTCAACAATAACCAGAGATACGCCGCGAGCAGGATCGCGATATACATGACCATGTTGCCGGTGGGCCGGATCACCGCCCCCTTACCGGTCGGATAGTGCCGCTGCGCCAGGTAGGCGGTGAACCGGGCAATATTTTCTTCGGCCCGTTCCCGCATTCCACTGTCTGAGAACCTGATCCAGGCACCGAACTTTTCCACAACACGGCGCAGGAAGCGTCGGTATAACCACTCCGCATCGAGGTTTGTCGCTACCCGCTCGGCCGGGTATACCCCCTGCAGGTTCAGCCATACGAAAGCAAGCATCGCAAAAAACAGCAGTTGCGTCTGCGTCACCACGTGGCTGAGGTCATACGGGGTGAACTCGGTTGCGAACGGCAGCAGGCGATACAGCATTTTCGGGTACATCCCGAAGGCCAGGCACAGCACGGCGGCTATGGTCATCGCCAGCAGCATGTTCCTGGGCGGCTCCGAAGTCCTGATGCCTGAATCGTGGGCAAAGAAAGCGAAATACGGGATCTGGATGCCCGCATGTTTCAGAACGCCTGCGGATGCAAGCAGAAGAACGAGCCAGATCACCTGATGCCCTTCCTTGATCGCTGCAGCCATGATCATCGATTTGGCGACGAATCCGCTGAATAAAGGAAACGCCGAGATCGACGCGGCTCCGATGATGCAGAGGATGGCCGTAATCGGCATCGTCTTGTAAAGACCGCCGATGTCGGTTGCTTTTATCTTGCCGGTCATGTACAGAACCGCCCCCATCGACATGAACAGCAGGCTCTTGTAGATGATGTGCACAAATGCATGGGCCACCGCACCGTTGACCGCCAGCGCCGTGCCGATACCGATGCCGCAGACCATGAACCCGAGCTGGTTGATCAGGCTGTAGGACAGTACCCTTCTCAAGTCGTTCTGAATCACCGCATAGAAAATCGGAAAGGTCGCCATAACGGCACCGATGTAAATCAGCATCTCGGTACCCGGATATCCCCGGGCCAGCATGTAGATTGCCGTTTTGGTCGTAAAAGCGCTGAGAAAGACAGTGCCGGTCGGCGTTGCTTCGGGGTATGCATCGGTCAGCCACGTATGCAGCAGTGGAAACGCGGCCTTGATACCGAAAGCGAGCAGGATCAGGCAGCCGCCGAGGCTCTCGATGCCGATGAAACTGAACTCCAGCGAACCGGTATCCCTGAAGTGGATCAATACTCCCGCCAGCAGGACAACCCCGGACATGACCTGGATTATCAGGTAACGCATCCCCGACTGATACGCGCGCTCGGTCCGCTGCGCCCAGACGAGAAAAACCGACGTCACCGCAAGCAGTTCCCAGAATACGAATACGGTAAGCAGGTCGCCCGCGAACAATGCGCCGACGGCGCTGCCTGCATAGAGCAGTCCCACCACATGCTGCATCGTATCTTTTACATGGAGCGCAAACAGAATGGAAATAAATGCGGCTATGTGGAACACGTAGCCGAACACGACACTGAGATCGTCGACCCGGTACGGAATCAGCTCATAGTCCAGGAACGGCATCGTCACCAGCACCTCCCCGTCGATAAACCACAGGTGCAGGCCGCTCAGCGTAACCACGGCAAGCATCAATACCGAGCGAATGCGTCCGCGGGTGACAAGCGCCAGTGCCGCCGCCAGGAAAAACGGGATAAAGGCCGGTACGCTACTGCTCCACATGACTCTCCTCCGGTGGTGGCGTCGTTTCGTCCGTCAATTCCTCGCGGGTGTAATAATCCTCTTCCCGTTCAACCATCGCCCGCAGCCATTTTGACCCGATGACGATCGCGCTGCAGCCGATGAACCCGTAAATACAGTAGAAACCAAGCAGCTTCTCCCAGTGGTTGGCGACGTGGCGGTGGATCACGAAATCGATCAACAGCAGCAGGCCGCAGCTGATATAGAGCAGGTACAGAACCGCCTTCACATTGCGGGGATTGTCGAATAGATACTGTTTCTCATCGTGCATGGTATCCCGTCGCCTCCACAAAAGAATTGGCAAGTTCGTACAGCGGCTGCGGATAGAAGAACAAAACGAGACAGCCGAATGTGGTTACCGTCAGGGCAATTAAAATCGGCAGGGGCGCCTCCTGGATCCCGTCGTGCAAATCGGTGTCATCCGGCGATTCATACAGGAAGCCCTTGAGCGGAATCGGCAGCAGATAGGCGATGTTCAGCAGCGAACTGGCCATCAGCACCGCCATCAGAATCCATTTCTCAGCATCGATCGTGCCGATCATCAGAAACCATTTGCTCCAGGTTCCGCCACAGGGGGGCAACCCGATAATGGACAGCGCCCCGACAAAGAATGCCCCCATCGTAATCGGCATTTTCCGTCCCAGTCCGCGCATGTCCGAAATTTCCGTTTTGTGGGACGCGACCATGATCGCCCCGGCGCAGAAGCACAGCGTGATCTTGCCGAATGCGTGCATGCCGATGTGCATCGCCCCGCCCAGCGCCCCGGCCTCGTTGGCAAGCAAAGCGCCGACGGTAATATAGCTGAGCTGGCTGACCGTCGAGTATGCGAGTCTGGCCTTGAGGTTGTCCTGCCTCATCGCCACCAGGGACGCGATGATCACCGACGCACCGGCGAGATAGATCAGGAACTCGGTCGTCGGCAGCTGCCGCAGCATATCAAAACCGAACGTGTAGGAACACACCTTCAACACGGAGAAAACACCCGCCTTTACCACCGCAACCGCATGCAGCAATGCACTGACCGGCGTCGGTGCGACCATTGCCGCCGGCAGCCACCGGTGAAACGGCATGATCGCTGCTTTACCGATACCGAAAATGAACAGCGGCAGCAGCACCGCCGCCGCCAGGGTCTGCCCGTCGTCAAAAACGCCGCCCGCCACAAAATCCAGGCTTCCGGCAGCATACCAGGTGCCGATGATGCCGAGCAGCAGAAAGAGTATGGAGGTGCTCAGGAGAATCCCGAGATAAACCCGGCCCCCGCGTTTGGCCTTGTCGGTGCCGGCATGTGTGACCAGCGGATAGGTGGACAGGGTCAGGACTTCATAGAAAATAAAAAGAGTGAAAAGGTTGCCGGCGTAGGAAATCCCCATCACCGATGAAATCGCAATCGCAAAACAGATATAGAAACGGGTCTGGTTCTGCTCCTCGTGACCGCGCATGTAACCGATCGAATAAATCGATGTTATCAGCCATAGAAAGGACGCGATCAAAGAGAAGATCATCCCCAGCGGCTCGATCCGGAAATAGATCGCTATCTCCGGAAAAATCTCGATACCGGTCCAGCTGACTTCGGTCCCGCCCGTGGTCAGTGAATAGAGCTTTGTAACAAGAAAAATGAGAATCAGGCTCGCGCAGAGCGTCACCCCTTCGCGCAGGTTCGGGTAGCGGTCGGCTGCCGCGATGCCGAATACCGCCGCAAGCGGTACCAGCATCGTCAGGATCATCAGGTACTCGGCCGGCAGGTTCATCAGAACGCCCCTCCGATACTGAACAGCACGGCGGCCGCTTTCTGGCTGATGCCGACGGTCAAGGACGTATCGATCCCGAAGTAGATGTTCGCGAATACGAGGATCCAGATCGGGATCAGCTGACTGATCGGTGCATCCTGGACATCATCGATAATGATCCGCGGCGGGGTGAAATAGACCCATTCGACAATGCGCCATACATAGATCACCGCCAGCAGCGAACTGATCAGGACAAGGATCGTGAGCGGCCACCAGCCTTTTTCAAGCAGGGCCAGCACCAGATACCATTTGGAAACGAAGCCGACGGTCAGCGGTACACCGATCAAACTCAGCCCGCCGGCGACGATGGCCCCCATCGCCCACGGCATCTGCTTGCCAAGGCCGGCAAAATGGCTGAGCTGGGCACTGCCGACCCGATACACGACCCCGCCGATCGCCAGGAACAGCGCCGCCTTCATCAGGGCATGATTGAACAGGTGCAGCAGCGTTGCGGTCAAGCCGAGCGGGGTACCGATGGCGATACCGACAATCATATAGCCGATCTGCGCCACGCTGGAATAGGCAAACAGACGCTTGATATTGAGCTGGTAAATAGCCGAAATCGACGTCGCGAACACCCCCGCTATCCCAAGAACGATAAATATCTCGGGCAGCGGCAGCACGGTGTCGACGAACTCCGCCCCGACGACAGAGAAAATGAACCGAATCAGTATGTAGACCGCCACCTTCGTCGAGGTCGCCGCCAGAAATGCGGTCGCCATCGACGGCGCAAACGCATACGCATTAGGCAGCCACAGGTGCAGCGGGAACAGGGCCAGCTTCAGGCAGACACCGACGATAAAAAAGCCGATGGCACTGAGCACCGTGCGCGAATGATGCACTTCCGGCAGCCGTTCGGCAAGGTCGTACATATTCAGGGTTCCGGTCATCATGTACATCAGGCCGACGCCGATGATGATAAACGTCGCGCCGATCGTCCCCATGATCAGGTACTGGTAGGACGCGGTCAGCGCCCTGCGGTCGTTGCCGAGTGCGATCAGGGTATAGGACGACAGGGAGGAAATCTCCAGGAATACGAAAATATTGAACGCATCGCCGGTGGAGAGAATGCCGAGCAGCCCGGTCAGGCAGAGCAGGTACGACGTATAAAAGAGCATATGCCGGGTGCGCGGCAGTTCCTTCACGATACTGCTCTGGGATGCCACCAGCACGATGGCGCCCATCGCCGATACGATCAGCAGCAGGTAGCTGTTCAGGTAGTCAATGCGGTATTCGATACCCCACGGAGCCGCCCAGCCGCCGAGTTCATAGATAATCGTGCCGTGCTGCAGGACCTGCTGCAGCTGGCTGCAGCTGATCAGAAATGTGATTACGCTGATCAGCAAGGCAAAAAGGCCGACCACCCTCGCCTGGCGGATAATCACGCAGAGAGGGGCACCCAGCAGCGGGACAACAACCTGCAGTATGGGTAAATGTTCGATCACTCGTCTAGATTCTGGATGCTGAGGTCATGTTTCTTTCTGAACCCGTACGCTTCAAGCTGGCTCTCCATCTGGTCCTGGGTATCCTGACTCTGGATCTCATATTCCTCGATTGATCCGTAAGACTCCTGGATACGGACCACCAGGGCCAGGCCCAGTGCCGTGGTAGCGATCCCGACCACGATAGCAGTCAGGATCAGGACATGGGGAAGCGGGTTCGAATAGAGGTCGTACTTGGGGTCAAGAATCGGCGCCGTGGCACCGTGAATCTTGCCGGTGCTGATATAAAAGAAAAACACCGAGGTCTGGAAAATAGAGAGACCGACCAGCTTTTTAATCAGGTTCTCGTGGGCGATAACGACGTAGAAACCGATCATCATCAACGTTACCACGATCCAGTAGTTATAGAGTCCAATCAGGTTCATTTGACAAAATACTTATGCTTGACGGTACGCCACGTGAATTTGAAGAAAATCATGATCATCACCGACGCCACCGTGATACCGACCCCGAGCTCGACCAGCAGAATGCCGAGATGCTGCCCGTGCACCGGGTCGTGCCGCAGTACATTATAATCGAGAAAATTGCCGCCGAGCAGCAGGCAGGTGATGCCAACACCGCCGTAAAGCAAGACGCCCAGGGCTGCAAAAAGCTCCAGCATTTTTCGCGGGAACACTTTCTGGGTCGTACTCAAGCCGTACAGCATCGTGTATAAAATGACGCCGGCGGCAAAAATTACGCCTGCCTGGAACCCGCCCCCGGGCCCGTAATCTCCGTGAAACTGCACGTACAGCGCAAAAACCATGATCAACGGCAGCATCCATTTGGCCACCACGCGCAGAATAATCTGCTGCTGCATGTCGGCCGGTACACGCTGCTGTTCTTCCCGCTTGGTCCGTCTGGAAACCCGCAGCAGGGAGGTGACGCCGATACCGGCCGTAAAGATGACCAGGGTCTCGCCGAGCGTATCGTATCCGCGATAGCTGGCAAGCACTGAGGTAACGACATTGGGCACCCCTATTTCCGCCATCGAATCATTGAGATAACGCGGTGCGACGTGCTGGTGAACCGGCGTATCGGGTGACCCGAAGTGCGGCATATCAAGGGTTCCGTAGATGAGCAGCGTACCGGTCGCAAGCACGACGCCGAGCGCCAGCATGGGCCGGTAACGGGTGCGCTTCTCATAGCGGCCGACCAGTTTCAGCGAGGCGAGGAAAAGCAGCGTCGAGATACCGGCGCCAACCGAGGCCTCGGTAAAGGCCACGTCCACCGCGTCGAGATCGAGAAACAGGCTGGCGGACAGCAGGCTGTAAATACCGGAGAGCATGACGACCGCAAACAGATCGTGCATTTTGGCGACGGCCAGGGCGGTAAGTACGAGAAAACTCAGCAGGACGATGTCTATTAATGTTTCCACGCTACGACTTGTCCTTGTACGCTTTGATTTCAGGCTGCTGGCTTCTGTCGACCTGATCGAGCGGACACATGCCGCTCTTCAGCGCCGCTTTGGCCATGGCGTGACTCGCCGTCGTGCCGGCTATGAGGGAGAGGATCAGGATCATGATCAGCTTGGCCAGGGTTATCGTAATGCCTGCCTGCAGCATCAATCCCATCAGAATGAGACTGGCACCGAGGGTATCGGTCAAACTGGCGGCATGAATCCGGGAGAAAAATTCAGGGAAACGCATCAGTCCAATCCCCCCGGTCAGGCAGAAGAAGCTGCCGGAGAGAAGAAGAACCCAACTGAGGATATCGAGCAGCAATTCGATCATTCGCCGTGCTCCACGGTTTTCTGCTGGGCGTACTCGAAGAATCTCAGCACACCGATAATACTGATGAAGTTGATCAACGCATAGACAATCGCGATATCGAGAAAGTCGGGACGACCGGCCAGAAAATCCATCACCGCGATCAGCAGCACCGTCTTCGTTCCGAAATTGTTTACCGCCAGGATACGGTCATACAGCGTCGGCCCGAGAAACGCCCGGGCCAGCGCCAGTGCCATCACCACCAGCAATGTCAATGCCGTTACCGCAAACATCACCCTTCCACTTTGCAGACGCGGCGATCCATTTCACCGCTGAGAAGATCTTTTTCCGACTCTTCATTCAACGCATGCACGACGATTTCATTGTCTTCGAGATCGATACTGACCGTTCCGGGCGTCAACGTAATCGAATTGGCATAAATCACGATGCCCACGTCGGTTTTCTGGCTGGCGTTGATCCGGATCGTGCGCGGACTGATCGAGCCGGGCCCCTGCCATACACATTTGGCCACGGCTATGTTTGCCACAAAAACTTCCTTGGCCAGCCAGATTATGTAGACGGGCAGCCGGAACGTGATATTCAGCGGCTGCGCTTCGCCGTCTACGACGTCCATGTAGTGGCTCAATGACACCACAAAAAAAACGGAGGCCACCATGAAAAAAAGCAACAGCGGGGTGTAATGGCCGGAGTTAACCAGCCAGAAAAAGGAGAGTAGCAGTGCAAGTGCGAGGGCGTGCCGCATGAATTCCTTCAAATGCTGAGATTGCCGTACTGATATACATTAGGTGCATGGAATCACTCCATTAGTTGAATCACCTATTTTGTACAATGACACATTACGTACCATTTCTAATATTCTTGTGTCAAGGATAACTGGAATTGATGAATGCTTTTTTGGGAGGTTGAATTTGAAGCAGGTCGCTGGTACCAGCGGAATTATGGAGTTGAAAGCGGGGGTGCCTGGTTTTGGCTGCATCGCTGAGGCCCGGCGTATCAGCGGAACGATTTGCAATGTAGTCGAAGGCCGAAGGCCTTTTACGGTTGCAGTGGAGCTGATACGACGAAAAGGCCGGAGAGAAGCAGCCAAAGCCAGGCAAACCCGCTTTCGCCGAGTCTTTCCGTTTTTTCGGTTTTCAAACTTGAATACTCTGGGGACAGTATACTAAATTTGAACTGCAATTACGTATACTGTCCCCGGAACTACGCGGAACTACGCTGGTATTGTAGGGCCGGCACCCCGTGGCCGCCCTCAGGACACTCGAAAGAAGTGCAACCACAGAGGGTTGCCCCTACAGGCAAGGCATCATCAGATACTGGCTTTAGCAGCAGATAAAAAAAGCGACCGTACTCGGCGGCGGTGGCGGCATATTTTAAACTGCATCGCGGAGGCCCGCCGTAGCAGTGGAACGGTTGGCAATGTAGATGCTTTTGACGGTTGCCGTGGAACTGATACGGCGATAAAGGCCGGAGAGAAGCAGTTTAAAATATGCCGCCACCGCCTTCCCGGAAATCTGCTGAACCCAAGAAAGATAAAAGCTCAACAGCCATGCTTAACAAGAAAATCCCGCACCATCTCTTCCATACTCTGAAGCCGTGACTTCCCTGTTTCTTCCACGAGCACCCATGAACAGCGCTGCCATGCTCTTGCAAGATCTTCGGGGACCTGGATTCTGATTTCGGCTAATTGTGATTCGGGGTTGTCGGCGGATTTTTTATCGTTCATTGATTTCATGACAGGCTGAAACATTCACCGGTTGGCATTATGAAACGCCACCGCCTCTTCATATGTGATCAGCGTTCCGCCGAAAATATCGAGGCTGCTGCCTATCGTTGCGTCCAGGCGGTTCCGGCCTGCCTGTTTGATCGTTTCGAGGTCTGCGAGATCCCGCACACCGCCGGCGTACGTGATCGGAATCGTGTCAACGGCTCCCAGCTTTTTCACCAGGTCCAGTTCGACGCCTGCGCACTTGCCCTCCACGTCGGCAGCATGAATCAGGAACTCGGCGCAGTATTTGCTCAGGTCAGCGAGTGTTTCCTCATTCACGATGACATCGGTGAACTTCTGCCAGCGGTCGGTGACAATCAGGTAGTCGTCGCCTCTGCGCCGGCAGCTCAGGTCGAGCACCAGGCGATCACGCCCGATTCCGCGGACCAGTTGCTCGAGGCGTGAACGGTCGATGCCCCCATCCTTGAATACCCAGGACGTGACGATCACATGCGAGGCGCCGCGGTCGAGCCATCGCGCGGCATTGTCGATATTGATGCCGCCGCCTATCTGCATTCCGCCGGGCCACGCAGCGAGTGCCTCCGCCGCTGCAGCTTCATTTCCCGGGCCGAGCATGATGATATGGCCGCCGCTCAGGTTGTCTTTTTTATAAAGCCCGGCAAACCAGGCGGGCGGTTTGTCGGCGACATAGTTTGTGGTGAGTGCATCGGGATTGTCATCATGGAGTGAGGAACCGACAATCTGTTTGACCTGCCCCTGGTGCAGATCGATGCATGGACGAAAGCGCATTTCATCTCCTGAAAGTAAAAAAGCGGGCACTACTTTTACAAGCAGGCCCGCTTTCGGTAAAACCTCCGCCTTTGCGGGCGGTTCGGCTCGGTCCGTTACGATTTTTTAATCAGCATCGTGGACGGATCGAGCAGCAGTGTCGTTCCGGGTTCCACTTCGCAATAGGCGCAACGCAGGATATCGAGCTTCATGACATTGTCCTGCGGGTTGATCAGCAGGACCACTTCGAACAGATCGTCGATGGTGTGACACGGGGCCGGGACACCGTCGGCACTGGTCCGGGGGTCCTCACGATGGCTGACCGCCGAGAACCAGATGACGGCGATGCCGAGCTCGGCCATCAGTTCCTTCAGCTCTTCCATGTGCTTACGGCCGTTGCCGTCGAAATCATACCCGTCGATGACCAGACAATCCGGCTTGAATACATCCTGCTCGATCAGGTCTTTGAGACGTTCTTCGAGCATGCCGCGGCTGAACACCTGTTCCTTGAAGGTCATGATCATACGCCTCCTGGAAATATCGGTCGCTTCCTCATCGGACAGTTCGTCAACCATCTTGGAAAGAATGTCGTCGTACCGTTCCCGGGTCTTGTCGATCGTCTCGCCGATCGCCACATGCAGTACCCGGTTGCCGCGCAGCATCGAGTCGAGAGCTATCTGTACCAAAATCGCGGTCTTGCCCAGACCCGCACGGGCCATTACCAGTCCGAGGCTCTGGGTCCCTTCCTCTGCCTTGTTATCAAGTCCCAGCACCCGCAGCGGGTTTGCTGAGATCAAATCTTCTTTTGCCATACCGGTAAACTCCTCAAATATTTATTCGCCTTTCTTTTCTTCCAGGTATTTCTTGACCAGTTCTTCGCTGACGCTCTTCGGAACCTGCTTGAAGGTGGCAAATTCCATCGTGAATTCGGCCTTGCCCTGGGTCAGGGAGCGCAGCGTGGTCGAATAGCCGAACATCTCGGACAGCGGTACTTCCGCTTCGACGACCGTGTAGTTGCCCTCTTCCATCGTACCGATGATCATACCGCGGCGCTGGTTCAGGCTGCCCATGACGGCGCCCTGGAATTCCGACGGCCCTTCAACGGCAACTTTCATGATCGGTTCCATGATAACCGGCTGGGCTTTCATGTATGCTCCCCTGAACGCGCCCTGGGCGGCGAGCTGGAACGCCACGTCGGACGAGTCGACCGAATGGGAGTTACCGTCATTGATGACTGCGCGCACACCGGTAATCGCGGCGCCGCAGAGCGACCCTTTGGCCATGCTCTTCTGGAAACCTTTGTCACAGGACGGGATGAATTCACGCGGGATAACGCCGCCGACAATCTGATCGACAAATTCGTATTCGCCTTCTTCCATCGGCTCCAGATAGCCGGCAACGCGGCCGTACTGACCGGAACCACCGGTCTGCTTCTTGTGGGTGTAATCAAACGGCGCCTGCGCTGTGATCGTCTCGCGGTACGCAACCTGGGGCGCCCCGGCTTCAACCGCCGCATTGTATTCACGCTTCATACGCTCGATGTATACTTCCAGATGCAGTTCGCCCATGCCCGAAACAATCGTCTCACCGGTTTCATGATCGACGTAGGTCCTGAATGTCGGGTCTTCCTTGGTGAAACGGTTCAGAGCCTTGGACATATTGGTCTGGGCCTTGTTGTCGACCGGGATAATCGCCAGCGAAATAACCGGCTCTGGAATATGCATCGAACTCATCGATGCGGAGATGCCGTCAGCGCAGAACGTGTCGCCGGACGCACAGTCGACCCCGAACAGCGCGACGATGTCGCCGGGACCGCATGATTCGATCTCTTCCATTTCATCGGCGTGCATTCGCACCAGACGCCCGATCTTCACCTTCTTGCCGGTGCGGCTGTTGTAAACCGTATCGCCTTTTTTCAGCACGCCCTGGTAGGTCCTGATATAGGTGAGCTGCCCGTAGCGGCCATCTTCGAGTTTGAAGGCCAGCATGATCAGCGTGTCGTCGGCATCGTTCGTTACCTCGAACTCCTTCTCGTCATTTTCCAGGTCAAGGGCATGGTTGACGACATCGGTCGGGCACGGAAGGTATGCGGATACCGCATCGAGCAGCGGCTGGATCCCCTTGTTCTTGTAGGCCGAGCCGACAAATACCGGGGTAAATTCAAGCGACAGCGTTCCTGCGCGCACGGCGTCGTAGATCAGGGCAGGATCGATATCGCCGCCCTCGAGCACCGCTTCCATCAGTTCCTCGGAAAACATCGAGATCTCTTCGAGCAGGGCTTCCCGGCGCTCGGCGGCTTCCGCGGCCATGTCGGCGGGAATCTCCTCTTCACGCAGGGCTTCGCCGCTGTCACCGTCGAAATAGATCGCCTTCATCGTGACCAGGTCGACGATACCGTCGAAATCGTTCTCGAGACCGATCGGCATCTGCATCATGTGCGCGTTCAGGTCGAGCTTCTCCCGCAGCTGATCAGTGACGCGCTGCGGGTTCGCTCCGGTACGGTCGCACTTGTTGATAAAGGCGATACGCGGAACCTTGTACCGGGCCATCTGCCGGCTGACGGTAATGGACTGGGACTGCACACCGCCGACCGAACAGAGAACGAGAATCGCCCCATCGAGAACACGCAGTGCACGCTCGACTTCGATGGTGAAATCGACGTGACCGGGAGTATCGATGATATTGATGTCGTTGCCTTTCCAGGATGCGTATGTGGCCGCGGACTGAATCGTGATACCGCGTTCTTTTTCCAGTTCCATCGAATCCATTTTCGCACCGACACCGTCCTTCCCGCGAACTTCGTGAATTGCGTGAATACGATTGGTGTAAAACAGGATTCTTTCTGTCAGGGTTGTTTTCCCCGAATCGATATGGGCACTGATGCCGATATTTCGAACATTCGATAAATCTGTTGTCATGACTCTATCCTCTGACGTTAACCTGCAGACCGGACCGCGCGTCGGCCGGTACCAAACAAACCTCTGTGTCTTCTAAATAAAAGAAAGGAGCTACAGATCACTGTAACCCCTCCGCGTACTGCCGTAGCAGACCAGCCAATCAACCCGTCGGGTGGTGACCGGGTCGTTATAAAAAATTAGTTGGATTTGTTTCCAATTAGCCAATCATTAGAAACATATTATTTAAACATATTTCCGGATTATTGCAAATAAATATTTACGAACTGCCCTGCGGGCGGCAAAATCCCCCCATGACAGCTACCCATCGGGTATAAGGCAGCTATGGTGGGGAGAAAACAAGGGCTAAATCTGAAAAACCGAAAAACGATGCGGGAGGGAAGAACGGGAAACGCAAGGGTCCGTTTTCAGCAACGGACCCTTGCGATGAAAAAACTCAATGTCCGCCGCTTCCAAAAATGCCGGACGCAGCCGCCGTCAGTACGATTACTTCAAGAATCGCGAGTACGGCGTATATCGTGTCCCCGTTTTTCAGCAGTGTCGGAACGATCGCCATGTAACAGATGATCGATACGCCTGCCAAAAAGGCGATGCCGATAAAATTGAGAAAGTCACTGTACCCGAGCATTCCCAGCCATGCCCAGCCGGTTGGTATGTCCAGTTCGTGCAGGTATTCAGTTACCGAGTGGCCCCAGTAGTTCGACAGCTGATCGAGGGGAACATACGGGGCAATGATGCCGAACACATACAGCGCAAAGGTGATCAGCAGCACGCCCAGGCCGATGAGCATGCCCTTGTTGAGGATATTTGCATACAGCACCTGTTCCGGGCTTGGGCCGATTTTTTGATCCTGGCTCATAATGTATCTCCTTAAGTCTTAGCGTTCGAGGGAGGCTCAACCGATGCCCAATCCTTTGGTAAATGCCTTGATACCGGCAAATGCAAGGATACCGATTACCATCCAGCGTATAAATGTCGGCTTGACCACCTTCAAAATCCGTACGCCCACAAACGAACCGAGCATGATGCCGACCAGCGATGGCACAACCATCATCGGAATGACGCAGCCCTGGTTCATGTAGATCCACGCAGCCGATGTATCGGTGATGGAGAGCAGGAATTTCGACGTTGCCACACTGATCTTCAGCGGTGCGCCCATGAGCAGGTTGAGGACCGGGACATTCGCCCAGCCGGCACCGAGTCCGAACATACCCGCCATGATTCCGATAATGACGAACAGGCATAATCCCAGCGGTGTACGATGAACTTTCCAGTTGATCGTTTCACCGGTACTTTCTTCGCGGTATACACCGTAAATTTTCAGGATGGAGCTGAGTTTGTCCGATTCCGGAACATCCGGCAGTGTCGACTTTTTGGCGGTGAGCATCAGCACGCAGATACCGAGAATCGTACCGCCGAGACAGAGCTGGACGATATTGGTCGGCAAGGCCAGGCCAACCATGGCCCCAACGATTGCACAGCTCGATGCAATCAACGCGACCGGAATCGCCAACCTCAGACTGGCCAGGCCCGAACGGAGCAGCCCCGGACCCGCCGCCAGCGCCCCGGCGAGGGCAACCAGCAGACCGGCCCCTCTTACAAAATCGAGATGAAACGGAAAAAAACCGCTGATAATCGGCACGAACAGGACACCGCCGCCGACACCGCCGAGTACGGCGATGATCCCCATGATAAAGGTTGCAACCAGCAGAATCACCGGCCAATACCACCACGGGCTGCCGTCCTGCGGCATTCCAGTAACCGCTTCACCGCCGCCCCCGCTTGCAAACGCAACACCGGTACACAGCGCGAGAACCGCGACAGCCGCCACGCAGGCCGTCATTTTTCGTTTGTGAATCATCATGCTCTCCTCAACAATAGTTGTAATCTATTTTTCCAACCGGAAACCGGTTGGCCTACGTACACAATCACCCACGCTAAAAATGAAATGAAAATATTAAAAACTGACAATAGTGTCAAGCTTTTATCGACCACCCGCATGATCAAAACACCCCCTGATTACACGATATTAAGACGTAAATACAACAGCTTAAAAGACCAGCAGCCAGCCAGTAAAAAATGAGGGCTCATTCATTTTTTTGTGACAACTAATGAAAATAAATTGCCCGATACGCTGATTTCGGATAAAATCTTCTGGATTTTTATTGTCGAGAGCAGGTGGAGAGAACCGATGCAGGGACGCTCTGGGCCCCTCGGAACACCCTTTCTTGACAACATGTGACGTGCCCTTATTTTTATTTATTACAAGAGGTTGAGAGAAGAAAAGCAGCTTAATCGAAGGAAAAGGTGACACTATGCCGCTGAGGAGAAAAGTACAAGACATCATGGTCCCCCTGTCCGACTATGCGACGACGGGCCCGGACATGCTTCTGAAAGATGCCGTTCTGGAAATGCGCAAAATCTATTGTGAAGTCGAAACCGGAGAATGTACAGAAGCGGGCCATCGCACCAGCCTCGTACTTGACGATAAAGGTAAGCTGGTCGGCATCATCGATTTTCGTTCCATCCTGAAAACCCTCATCCCCGAACTTGCCGGCGGGATCGGTGAAAAAATTGCGGCCATCGGCGTTTCCATTGCTTTTGCTGAAGAAGGTGCGGCGGACCTCGATGAATCCCAGGCCGGATTCGTCGAACGTGTTCACAAATTTTCAGAGACGAAAGTCAAGGACATGATGCTCAAAGTACACGGTACGGGAGTCCAGACCAATGACCGCCTGATCGACGCGCTGAAAACAATCTATCGGCGAAAAGTTACCGTCATGCCGGTATATGAAAGAGAGGAACTGGTCGGCGTTCTGCGCGACTCGGATCTTTTCCTGGCCATTGCGTCGATTTTGAGCGAATAATCGTCTTTTTGTTCAATAACGAGAGAAGCCCGATGACATCACCGGTCATCGGGCTTTCGTTTTTGGTTTTGCTCTTGCTTCCCAGCGTGACTCCTTCTGCCGGAATCGCCCGCTTCACAACAACCCGTTCGCATAGCGTACGGCAGTCATATACGCCTTGCCGATATTCTTGGTATTGACCTTCAGTTCGCGCAGCAACGACACGATCTTTTTCTGCTGATTACGCTCGAAAGCGACCGCCACCCGCAGGAACATACCCATCACCCCTGATTTCTGCCCCAGCGCTTCTTTGACGGTTTGCCCGATCGGCAACCGGTCCAGGATGCGCTCCATCGGTGATCCGAGCATCGCATCGAGCAGCGAGAACAGCCCCATGATGAACAGTTCGTCCGCCCGCGCCCGGTATGGGCTGGACTCGGCGAGCAGTTCACAGAATTTTGCCCGAACCAGCGCCAGCCGGGTCAGTTCCCCGGGTTGTTCCGACGCGAGCTCGGATACCACCACGAGCAGGACGAAGCGGCGCAGCTCCTTCTCACCGAGATACGCGATCGCGTGTTTCACCGTCTTTACTTCCTGCAGCCGATAGAAATATGCCGAATTGAGAAAACGCATCAGCTTGTAGCTGATGGCGATGTCCACTGAAATGATCTCCTGGAGCTTCTCCAATGTCGTTTCTTTCCGGGTTACCTCCGCCAGCAGCCTGAGCAGGTTCACTTTCGTCGAGGACAGCTCCCTGATTTCGATCTTTTCCGGCTTACTGAAAAAATACCCCTGGAAATAACTGAAGCCGAGACGGTTGGCCATCTCGAACTCCCGATTCGTTTCCACTTTTTCGGCGAGCAGCCTGACTTTATGATTCTGCAGCCGATTCAAGGTTCTGGTGATCGTATCGAGCGGCGTCAGCCGCACATCGATCTTGATGATATCGCATAGTTCGATCAGCGGTTCAAATTTTCGGTTATAGACGAAATCGTCGAGCGCGATCCGGTACCCGTCATCATGCAGCTTCCTGCAAACGTTGATCAGCTTGTCGGTCGGCTCGACATTTTCCAGGATTTCAATGACGATCTGATTTTTTGGAAATGCAGCCGGGAGATTTCTCTCGAGCAGGTCCTGGGTGAAATTGATGAAGCAGGGGCGCATGCCGGAGATTTCATCGATGCCCCTGGTCAGAAAGGTCGACGACAGCAGGCTCGCGGTTGCCCGATTGCCGCTGACATTTTCGAGCGTGTACGGCTCGGCTCCGCGATAGAGCAGTTCATAAGCGTAGAGCCGCTTATGAACATTCAGTATGGGCTGTCTGGCGATAAATTGATCCATGCGCGCTTTCCGATCGCGGCGGCCCCGTCATCGGCCCCGTAATTTCCCCGCGAAATATTTCCTTATCAGCTTCTGCGTTTCCGGTTCGACAACCGTAAATTTTGCCGCAAAATCATTATCTTCAACCCGCACCACGTGCGCCTGAGCTTCAATGACCGTGTCTTCACCTTCGAGTTCGACAGAGAGCAGTATCTTCTCATGCAGCTCCGGGGGATTCGTGGCCCACTCCACCGCACACCCTTCCGTGGAAATATTGGATAGAAGCCCTTCACCCTCTTCGTAGGACGTTCTGTAAAACACCGGTTCCTTGCTGCACTTGAAGCGAAACGCCGCCCGCCTCGAAAGCTCCTGCTTAAGATGATCCGCCACCCTGTACCCCTGTCTGCCCCGTTCCGGCCAATATCGATAGCAATTATCAGAGAGCCCAACCGTATCAACCTATTATTGTAGGCCAACTTCGACAAGTAAGTCAATTTATTATGTAAAATCAGCAAAATCAGGTTATAATACTGAAGGCAACCTTAACAGCACCAAAGGATATCAGGGAGAGCCCCCGGTGCTTATCCGGTGTGGCATGCCCCGATCTCGTTACCAGTCGAGAGGTGTACACCGTGAAGAAGCTTCTTTATTCCCCGGCAATGTTCTATATCCTGGCGGCTCTGCTGATTCTCGTGTTTTTCCTGCCGGATCTGATCGGCCCGATACCGGCCCTCATCTGCGGGGGTGTCGTGATCGGTTTTGCCATCTTTGTCTACAACCTGTGGCAAACGCCGAGCCCGCTGGACAATCCGGAACCGGATCACGACGAAGAGCACCGGAATACCCCTTGATTCATCCGCGCGCTCCGGCCCGGGCCCGGCACGCGACTGCCTGAATCTGCCAGGAATCAAAGCCAAATCGACCAGAGGACTACGCCATGTTTATTGAACTGTTGCGAAAAAGAAGAAGTATCCGCCGCTACCAGAAGCGCCCCGTTGAGCAGGAAAAACTCGACATACTCGTCGAAGCGATGCTGCGCTCGCCGTCTTCACGGGGACTTAACCCGTGGGAATTTGTGGTCGTTACCGACCAGGGTAAAATCGCGAAGCTCGCGCAGGCCAAGGCCCACGGCTCCGCATTTCTCGCCAATGCGCCGCTTGCCATGGCAGTATGCGCAGACCCGACCAAGTCGGATGTCTGGGTTGAAGATACGTCGATTGCAGCGCTGATCCTGCATCTGGCCAGTACCGACCTGGGGCTCGGAAGCTGCTGGATCCAGATCAGGAAGCGGCCCCACGATGAACAGACCGGCGCCGAGGCGTACGTTGTCGATACGCTCGGGCTGAAACCAGACCTGCATGTCGAAGCAATTGTAGCAATCGGTTATCCGGCCGAAGACAAGCCCGGGCATGACGCATCGACCCTGCTCTACGAACGGGTTTCGTATGCGGGCTGAGAAAACACGGAGATGGAGCGGAAAATCAGCGAAGTTCCACTATCGGGTTGACATATGGCTGGGGGTGTGGGAATAGAGATAACGGAGTGTGAAAATCCATCAGGTTGTATCTCAGGCATAGCTTTCGCTTATCCATTCACAGAGAATCAGGAGGAACTACGATGACTGCAGAACTGATCAGCGGTACCCAGATCAGCAAGACCATTCTTGAAGAAATCAAACAGGAAGTAGCTGAAATGAAAGAGAAGACCGGCAAGGTTCCCGGTCTTGTCACGATCCTCGTCGGGGAGAATCCGGCCTCGATCAGTTATGTTACCCTGAAAGTAAAAACGGCGCTCAATCTTGGCTTCAATGAAATCCAGGACAACCAGCCGGAAGATATTTCCGAGGAAGATCTGCTCGCCCTGATCGACAAGTACAACAAGGATCCGGAAATCCACGGAATTCTCGTTCAGCTGCCGCTGCCGAAGCATATCGACGACAAGAAGGTCTTAAACGCAATCGACCCGGACAAGGATGTCGACGCATTTCATCCGGTAAACGTCGGCCGCCTGATGATCGGCGGCGACGAGGTGCGTTTTCTGCCCTGCACCCCCGCCGGCATCCAGGAACTGATCGTCCGCTCGGGAACCGAAACCAAAGGCGCTGAAGTTGTCGTTGTCGGCCGCTCCAACATCGTCGGTAAACCGATTGCCATGATGATGGCCCAGAAAGGAGTCGGGGCGAACTCCACCGTCACGATCGTGCATACCGGAACCAAAGACCTCGACGTACACTGCAAACGAGCCGATATCCTGGTCGTGGCCGCCGGCGTACCGAACCTGGTCAAGCCCGAATGGATCAAGCCCGGAGCCACCGTCATCGATGTCGGTGTAAACCGGGTCGGCAAGAATGAAGAAACCGGCAAAGCTATCCTGCGCGGTGATGTCGATTTCGACAAGGCCAAGGAAATCGCCGGTAAAATCACCCCGGTACCGGGCGGCGTCGGCCCGATGACCATCTGCATGCTGATGCGCAACACGCTGCGGTCCGCCCAGCAGAGTATGTAAGTGCGGCAACCTGGTATTCCAGTAAAAAAGCCGGAACCGGCCCACGGGCCGGTTCCGGCTTTTTGCTTTTCTGCCTGTCCTGCCGTCAATAAAACGGATCCACCCGTATTTCCGCATCCGCCAGATCCATCACCGAGCCGACGGTCTCTTCGACCCTGCTCCTCACCAGGTCCGCCTGCCCTTCCGGCGCTTTCACGTTGACGTACGCCCTGCCGTCGCGGGTCGATACGCCGGCGAGCGGAAAATCAAACAGTGCGGCTTTTATTGATGCGGCCAGCGCCTGGTCTCTGACCCGTTTCCGTGACTCGTCGGTTGTGGCGAAATTGGGCAGTTGTGCCGCCCGGGCAATCAGCTCACCGCACGCATCCACCCCCATGTCGGTAACGTTTACTGTCAGGTCGTACAGCGCCGGGTCGGAGATGTCGACTCCATACAAAAAAAGCGCCCATTTTTCGCGCTCTTCGTCGTCACTTTTTAACTGAAGCCGAGCCTGTTCGGTACTGATGTTCTCCCGCAGCGCCTCCGCCTGAACCCGTTCCTCCAGATCGGCTATTACCCGGACCCGCAGCAGATGGGATATATCCTTGAAAAAAAACTGACCGGCAAGGCCGTGATACACGTGATTGTCCTTTTTGAGCCGGTTGAGAATCGCCGACGATATGAAATTGACATAGCGTTCCCGGCCGAACGAATAGCGCTCGAGAATCTGGGTGGAATGATGAATTTTGCGGGTCAACTTGATTTCCGGGATATCGAAATCATCGCTCGCATCGAGCAGCGAATCCCTCGAGACACATTCATAGGAAAGGATATCGGCCACTTTCCGGGCAACGTCCTTGCCCCGGTAATAGCTGCCGCGGGAAATACAGATAATCGACATAACTCACTCCTTTGCATTGCCTGACGTTAGCGGGAATAACCATGCCTGGTAAGCCTGACTGCGTTACGCTGCATGCTACCATAAAAAGCAAATATTGGAAACGGACCTCATTTCCAGGCCGTTCAGCAGCCCCCGGATGATCTCGACGGCGCCGGCGGAGCCGGTTCACATTGAAAATCAGACGCGCTGAAGCCCGGCCCCACATCGACCGGTACATCAACAGCCCCGATACCCGACAAGCTAATTACTGTACATTACATAAAAAATGCCTATATTGATGGGCGCAGTCAAAGAGTAAAAAGAGGACGCACAACATGGGAACATGCAAAAATCATCCGGATCGGCAAACCAATTATCTCTGCCAGAAGCACAATTATTTCCTGTGCGAGGCATGCCTGGCCTGCGTCGACCCTAAATTGTACTGCAAATTCCGCTCGTCCTGTATTATCTTTTTTACAACAAAGAAGAGCAATTCAATCGATACAGACCAGTACGCTCCGGTCCCTGAAAAGGAGGTTGCCAATGAGTGATCAGCAACAGCACTGCCCCGGCTTCGAAAGCAACAAATCGTTGACGGCGGTAACGGTCATCTGTCCCGACTGCAAGAAAGAACAGGAAATCTTCTCGGACGAGGCTGCAAAACAGATCAAATGCAGCGCATGCGGAGCGCTGTTTGATGCGGCCGCCAACAAGAAAGATTAGCCAGGCTGCACAGCCCGCAGTCGATTACTGAAACCCGGGGCTCTGCAAGCATGAGCCCCGGGTTTGCAACCTTTCCCGTCCATCAATGGTCGTGGTGATGATGGTGGTGGTGGTGATCCGCGTCCTCCGGTGCACCACCCAGCTCGTCGAGTGCTTTCTGCAGCGTTGCACTGACTGAATCCATCTGCTCCATCGCGATAGCCAGAGCCGCAACCATTGATTCCTGGTTCTCGCCGGCCATAACGTCCCGCCATTTATCGAATTCCTTTACATGACCGCCGTTATGGTCAATCCAGTGTTTCAGCATTACCCGCAGTTTATCTATCGAATCCATCTTTCATTCCGTTATGTTGTCGTCTATTGAGCTGAAATGAAACCAAACCCCAAAAACGACCGAGTCATTCATTGAGCGGCTTCAGGAATACTTTTCCGCCTAAAAAATCGATCGACCTGATCGCAACCTGCTCAAGCAGCTTCGGAGCATCAAACATCGTTGAAACCTTCATGCCACCCGGCTCAACCTCCAGCGTGGTAACATCTTCCATAACCAGTTCCTCAACGCCGTCACGATCGATCACGACACTCATCTGACACATAATTGGCACCCTCATGCATGTGGTTCATCCGGACTTGACCGCTGCCGGCGCAGTTCCGGAACAGGAGATATCCTTAAAATTACACAGAGATAACTATAGGGAGATATACTGAAATGTCCAATATTTTTAGATGATTGGCCTCGAACAACGATAGTGTGATCAGCGAAACTGTCCAGCCTCCGCACGTGAGCATGACAGCGGCTGCAGGTAATTTCGGTAATCCGTCTATTTTATCCTCACCAGGATAATTCGAGCAGGACCACTTGAGAACGGACTCGGCGGCGGTGGCGGTGCATTTCAGCCTGCATTGCGGAGGCACATCCGGGTCGGTGAAAATGTTTTGCTACGGGCCGGAGGCGTAGGCCGCTTGCGGCCGTATTCCGGAGCAATTTTCACCGACCCGGATGTTTTTGCCGGAGAGCAGCAGGCTGAAATGCACCGCTACCGCCCCTCCCTGAACTCTGCCGAAAAAAAAGGGACACGCTGAAGCATGT
>Ga0180435_10000740_pt1 | contig 34730 bp, 30 predicted proteins | sample SS_ome_3_FD_132467 | JGI IMG/M metagenome (GOLD analysis project Ga0180435, IMG submission 132467) | Hypersaline lake sediment archaeal communities from the Salton Sea, California, USA - SS_3_S_1 metaG | ecosystem: Environmental > Aquatic > Non-marine Saline and Alkaline > Hypersaline >... | reverse complement strand
GTCAGCATCTCTTCGGGGATGATGTACTGGGGGTTAGCCGCCTATATCGGTATGGATGTGGAAAAAGTCAAGGATACCGAAGACCCGGGAACGGATATGGAAGAGAGGCTGACCATAGCCAAAACGCTGCTCCCGGACTATGATTTTATCCATATCCACACCAAGGCACCGGATGAAGCCGGGCACACCAAAGACCCGGTACATAAAAAAACCGTCATCGAGTCCATTGATACAGGCATCGGCAACGCCGTGGAGTCGATACTTAATGATCCGGAGGTGCTTGTTATCGTCACCGCCGACCATTCCACGCCAAGCTCCGGCCCCCTGGTCCACTCCGGGGAAAGCGTACCCCTTGTTGTTCACGGGGCCGGTGTCCGGAGGGACAGGATAAAGACGCTGGATGAGGTGTGGGCGGCCCAGGGCGCCCTTGGAACAGTCCGGGGCCAAGAGCTGATGTACATGGTCTTGAACCACCTGAACCGCGCCAAACTTGCCGGACTCATGGACACACCGGAAGACCAGCCTTACTGGCCGGGAAACTATGAACCCTTCATGCTGATGAAGCCTTTATAATATGAAAAAGACCACGTCAACCATCATGTCTGAAACCGGTGTGATTCACGGCCGGTTCCAGATTCTGCATAATGATCATATTAATTATATCCTTGCCGGAAAAACCCTCTGCCGCACTCTTATCGTCGGCATCACCAATCCTGATCCCACATATATGAAAACCGAAGACAGTGATCCGACACGAAACAATCCCCTGGCCAACCCGCTCACCTACTATGAGCGCATGATAATGTTGACGGAAGCGCTAATGGAGCAGGGGGTCGGATCAAATGAGTTCTCGGTGGTGCCGTTTCCTGTCAACTTTCCTGATATCTACAGGTATTACGTGCCCATGGATGCCCTGTTTTTTCTGACCATTTACGATTCCTGGGGAAAAAGGAAACTCGACTACTTTCGATCTCTGGGATTAAACACTCATATCCTCTGGGAAGTTCCTCCGGAGAAAAAAGGGATCAGTGCCTCGGACATACGCTTTCGCATGATGGAAGGCAGGCCATGGGATCATCTTGTTCCGAAAAGCACGGCGTCTTTGGTCAAAGGATGGAAGATCGTCCATCGGTTGAAGCGCTTGAGTGAAATGAATAATAAACGGGTGAACGATTGAAAAAAGAGTTGACTTAAAAGAAAATCGATGTTAAATGATAATTATTATCATTTAAAAAAGGGGCGCAGCTTGACCGGCCATAATAAAAGATTTGATGTCATCATCCAAAAATTGCGGGACAGCGGCCACAAGATTACGCCTCAGCGGCTGGCCATCGCTAAAATTCTTTCAAGAAGTGACGGTCACCCCGGTGCCGAAGATATCCATGACCAGATAAAAAAAGATTTTCCGACAATGAGTCTTGCAACGGTATACAGAAATATTGTATTGATTAAATCCTTGGGCGAGGTTCTTGAGTTGGGATTCCCGGATGGGAGTAACCGATATGATGGAAACAAACCCTATCCCCATCCACACGTCGTCTGTATCAGGTGCAGGAAAATTGTCGATCCGGACCTGGACAGCCTGGACGAAATGACAAAAGAGGTCGCATTAGAGACCGATTTTAAAATTTTGAATCACAGGCTGGACTTTTTCGGCATATGCAACAATTGCATGGCAGAAGAAGGGTAGTATATTTTTTTGCCATTAATTGATAACGATTACTATTTAACAACTGGTCTTAAAATTAACCGCACCGTATTTTATTCAAAACAGGTGCCAAAAAAACCGAAAAACGAAAGGAGGCAGGTTATGACCGACGAAAGCAAATGCCCGATAACGGGATCCACTGCCAGGGGCGGCACATCGAACCGGGACTGGTGGCCGAACCAACTGAATCTTAACATCCTTCATCAGCATTCTTCCAAGTCCAATCCAATGGGCGGGGAGTTTGACTACACTGAAGAATTTAAGAAGCTTGACCTCATGGCCCTTAAAAAGGACCTTTATGACCTGATGACCGACTCGAAGGACTGGTGGCCGGCGGATTACGGTCATTACGGCGGACTCTTCATCCGGATGGCCTGGCACAGTGCCGGCACCTATCGTACCGGTGACGGCCGCGGGGGCGGGGGTACCGGCAATCAGCGCTTTGCGCCCATCAACAGCTGGCCGGACAATGCAAACCTTGACAAAGCGCGCCGGCTGCTCTGGCCCATCAAGCAAAAGTACGGCAAAAACATCTCATGGGCCGACCTCATGATTCTTGCCGGGAACTGCGCGCTGGAATCCATGGGGTTCAAGACCTTCGGCTTTGCCGGCGGGCGAGAGGACATATGGGAGCCCGAACAGGACATTTACTGGGGTACCGAGACCGAATGGCTTGGCGACAAGCGCTACTCGGGCGAACGCGATCTGGAAAATCCCCTTGCCGCCGTGCAGATGGGCCTGATTTACGTGAACCCGGAAGGCCCGAACGGAAACCCGGATCCGGTGGCTTCCGGCCGAGATGTCAGAGATACCTTTGCACGCATGGCCATGGACGACGAAGAGACGGTTGCGCTTGTTGCCGGAGGACACACCTTTGGAAAATGTCATGGTGCGGGCGATGCGTCACATGTGGGCCCTGAGCCGGAGGGCGCAGGCATCGAGGAGCAGGGGCTTGGCTGGAAGAGCAGCTTCGGCAGCGGCAACGGCGGCGATACGATCACCAGCGGTATCGAGGGCGCATGGAAGCCGAATCCCACCAAATGGGATATGGGCTATCTGAAGGTGCTGTTCAAATACGAGTGGGAGCTGGTCAAGAGCCCGGCCGGCGCGAATCAGTGGCTGGCCAAAGACGTGGCTGAAGAGGACATGGTGGTTGACGCACATGACCCGACGAAAAAGCACCGGCCCATGATGACCACCGCCGATCTCTCCCTCAAGTTTGATCCGATCTACGAGCCCATCGCGAAGCGCTATCTCGAGAATCCCGAGGAGTTCGCGGATGCCTTTGCCCGTGCGTGGTTCAAGCTGACCCACCGTGACATGGGACCCCGCTCACGCTATCTCGGCTCCGAGGTTCCGAAAGAAGAGCTGGTCTGGCAGGACCCCCTGCCGGCAGCAGATCATGATTTAATCGATGAAAAGGACATCGCCGACCTTAAAGGCAAGATCCTTGCATCAGGGTTGTCTGTCTCCCAGCTGGTGTCAACCGCCTGGGCATCCGCCTCTACATTCCGCGGTTCCGACAAGCGCGGGGGGGCGAACGGGGCGCGCATCCGTCTGTCGCCGCAAAAGGATTGGGACGTCAATCAGCCTGAGCAGCTGGCGACGGTGCTGACGACGCTTGAGGGGCTCCGGAATGAATTCAACGACGGGCAGTCCGGGGGAAAGAAGGTGTCCTTGGCCGACCTGATTGTCCTGGGTGGATGCGCAGGCGTCGAGCAGGCTGCGAAGAATGCCGGTCACGATGTGACCGTTCCCTTCACGCCGGGACGCACGGACGCATCACAGGAGCAAACCGACGAGGTGTCGTTTGCCGTACTCGAACCTCTTGCTGACGGATTCCGTAACTACCGGAAAGCCCGATACACGGTGTCACCGGAAGAGATGCTGGTGGATCGGTCGCAACTGCTGACGCTGACGGCGCCGGAGATGACGGTTCTGCTCGGCGGCATGCGGGTTTTGAATACAAACTTCGGGCAATCCCCGCACGGTGTGTTCACCAAAACACCGGAGGCGCTCACCAATGACTTCTTCGTGAACCTGCTGGATATGGATACGGAGTGGAAATCCGCCGCTGAAGGCGACGATGTTTTCGAGGGCCGTGATCGCAAAACCGGCGAAATCAAGTGGACCGGCACCCGTGTCGACCTCATCTTCGGTTCCAACTCCCAACTCAGGGCTTTGGCGGAGGTCTACGGATGCGAGGACTCACAGGAGAAATTTCTGAAGGACTTTGTGGCGGTGTGGGACAAGGTAATGAGCCTTGACCGCTTCGACATCAACTGATCCAAGTACCATATACCCACGGCGGTCCGGTTTTTATTGAGCCGCCGTGGGTTCTTTATGCCCGGTTATGACATGTGGTGACCAACGGAAAGACGCGACCGGACAAGCTAAACACACAAGCTGAAAACCACCACCCCGTCCCGGGTTTCCCTTGTAACGACGCCGTCCTCCTCGAGATAGCGGAGGTGAGAAATGGCCTCTCCGGTGGCAAACCACTTCTGGGCTACCGGAAAATCATCCCAGCTTTCTGCATCAATATCCCAGTTCATTTTTGATGCCACCTGAAAGGCATTCATGCCGCCGCTGTTTAAAATCCGGCGCACTTCGTCAATCCGGATGACATGGTGGTGTTTGAGCTCCTCGATTCTCGCCTTCATGTCCGACATTATTTTCCTGTGACCCGGCAGCACCAGGTCCACATCAAGGTCCTTCACCTTGTCTAAACTGTTCAGATAGTGTTTTAAGGGGTTCTCGTCATTGGACCAGCACTGAATGTTCGGCGTGATATCATCCAGAATATGATCTCCTGAAATGAGCACCTTTCTGTCCGGTTCATAAAGACACATATGCCCTAAGGTGTGCCCCGGTGTTTCCACGCACCGAAATGAAAAGTCTCCGGCGTGCATGTTTTCTCCGTCTGACATAATGTTCAGATGGGGAATCCAGTCGGACCCGTATTTGTGCCCCGGGTGCTGATTCAGCGCGTTCCACAGATCCTCCTCGGGAAAGCCCTGGGTGCCGGCAAATTTTATCATGGGCTCGAAGCCTTCCCATGTTTCGATCAGTTCGGCGTCCTTTCGGTTGAAATAAATATGGCTTGTTTTTGTGACCAGCTTTGCCACAAGGCCGAAGTGGTCCGCATGAAGGTGGGTGATAAAAAAATCGGTTTTAGACAGATCGATCCCCAGTTCGTCAAGACCGCCTTGCATGGCGATCAGGCACTCCTCCCGGTTGAGACCCGTGTCGATGATCATGCTCCTGTCAGGGCTCTTTATCACATAAGAGTTTAAATATTTTAACGGGCTTTCAGGAAGGGGTATCTTGATTCGGAAAAGGTCGGGCATTATTTCGTCGGTCATGTGTTTCTCCATGTTGCCATGTCTTAATCTTAATCCTACTCTTAATCGTAATCTCTTTTGCCGGACGTACGGAGTAAATAATGAGTACGATTAAGAAAACAGATCATGATTTATCGGTTTTTTTCTCCAGCAAATCGTCTTTCAATTTATCCAGCAGGTGCTTCTCCACGCCTGCACTGTTTATAAGATAGTCTTCGGCCGAACCGTACGCGGACCGAATATGCTCAAGGGTCGCCTCCATGGCATCCCGGGGGGCATTGAAATAATCGGAAATGGACTCCGGCTCAACCCCGAGGGATCTGAGATAATCAAAAATCTTTACAAGCTTTTCCTTAATGTACACGTTGGAAAGGCCGTGGTCATAGAGAATGGTCTCTTCGGGCACGCCCAGGAGCTGAAGAATAAGAGCCGCCAAGATACCGGTCCTGTCCTTTCCGGCAGTGCAGTGGAACACAGCCGGAAGGCCCCCTTCTTCGGCCATTCGTGAAATAATGGCGCCCCATGTTTGGGCAAACCGATCAATATTCTGAAGGTAACCGTCTGTCATGAACGTGTCTGAAAACCAGCCGGTATCGCCTTTCTTCAACCGGTTGAGGGCATGAACCGTATCAAAATCCTCCCTTGATACGGGAAGGTTGAGGTAAGCCGGAGGGTTGTCATCCGGCAGTTGGTCCGGGGCCTGCTCCACTTCGGAAGGGGATCGAAGGTCGATAACCAGCCGCAGCCCGATGGTCTTTAAGAGCCCGTGGTCAGCGGGCGTAAGCGCCGCCAGGCTGTCCGACCTGTAAATACGGCCTTTGTTTACCGGTCTTCCATCCGCTGTTTCATAACCGCCAATATCCCTGAAATTAACCGCCCCTTCAAGGGGGAGCCGCTGGCCGCCGGGTTCGCCGTTGCCTTTCATCATTTCTCCGCCATTCCGAGCGGCATCAGTGATGTTCCTCTTTTTTCCGCATTTTTCATCATGAAGTCCTGGCCGCTGGCAGGCGGCACGAGCCGGGTCTCTTCCGGTTTGAGTGTCAGGCTCATGGCCTCGGTGGGGCAGGTGGTGACACAAAGCCCGCAACCGATGCACCGGTCCAGGCTGATCCGGGCCAAATCATCATTGACCTCAATGGCCCCCACCTGACATCTGTCCAGGCATATCTCGCAGCCGGTGCATAGATCCGCATCCACTGACGCCTGATAGTCGTTATACACCATTTCCGCCGGTTTCGGAAACTTGTTGAGCGCCCTCAACACGCCGCAGCAGTCGCCGCAGCAGTTGCACATGCCCCCGGGATTCACCATGTTGGCCGGCTGGTTCACCAGTCCGGCCTCTTCCGCTTTATCAAGAATGGCAAGGGCCTCTTTCTGATCGATAAATCGTGCCATTTTATTTTCAACGTAGTAGTCGGCATGGGAGCCGAACATCATGCATACGTCCTTTGGCTTGTCACATCCCTTATCCACAAGGCCTTGCTGAATCCTGCAGATACACTCTCCCACGGCAATTTTATCCTTGGTCTTTATAATCGCCCTCGCATCCTGGTAGGGGGCCACAGGCGTTGCCGCATCAACGGATTTGTTCACCGGCACTGTTCGAAGAGGAAGAACTGTTCCCTCGCCGAATGCCGTAAGAAATGCTTCTTCAAAATACTGCTCCGTCATCCGGGCAAACTCTTTATCCATTTTACCCAGCTGGAACTCATAAGAGCCAATGACAAAGGGCACCACCGCGTATGTTGTTTTCCCGTTCCTTTTCAAACTGAAGAGCAGCCCTTTTTCCGTCATGGATTGAAGCATCCTTTCCGTCTCTTCAGGATCCCGTCCGGTTCGCTCGGCAACGGATTCCGGTGCTTCCAGCATCAGGGAGAGATCCAAATACATGGCGGCTTCTTCTTCCGTATATAATCTTTCCAAAATTTTCATTTCTATGCCGGATTCTGTCTCCGGAAAACCGATGGAGTACTGGTCCATCTGCTTTCTCAGTTTTTTATAAATGGAATCGGTCATCCGTCCCTCCTGTATTTAAAATTTCGTCGGCCAGTTTGCCAGCCGGTGCTCTCCTATTCCCCTGGAACGCTTGTTCCAGGCCACCTCTAAAGCGCGGGTGATGTAGTCCCTTGTCTCTTTGGGGTCGATAATATCATGAATATTGTGCATACCGGCCGCCCCGTAAGGCGAGGCATCTTCAATCATCTGTCGAAAGAGGCCCTGCCACTCTTCTGAATTCTGGTCGGAAGCCGATGCTTTTCCCCCATACACAACGTTCGCGGCAATGGCCGGGTCGACAAAACTCATTTCTGCTGACGGCCATGCCACAAGAAAGTCGGCCCCGCACCCGGACCCGCACATGTTCCAGAATGCCATTCCATAGCTCTTTCTGACAATAACGGAAATTCTCGGGACGGTCAGAAGTCCCAGGGCATTCATGTAATTCATTACACGCGCTGCAACCCGCTTTCTCTCCGCCTCCTTACCCACCATGAAGCCGGGAGTGTCATGGAAAAACAGAATCGGAATATTAAACGAATCACAAAGGCAGAGAAAGCTGATGACCTTGTCAATGCCGTCGGTATCCATGGCTCCGGCATTGAACATGGGTTGATTGGCGACGATGCCGACAACCGTGCCGTTAATCCTTGAAAGAACCGTAAGCACGGATGTTCCAAATTCGGATTTAATGGAAAACATGCTGCCCTTATCAACAATGCATTCTATTATCCGACGCATGTCGTATGCCCGGTTACGCTTTTCGGGAAGGCGGTCCAGTATGGTGTCCATATCTTCCCCGGAACCCGGGGGAACGTCCTGTTCCGGCGGCGTCTCATTGTTGTGGGACGGCATGTAGGACAGGTATTTTCGAATGGCCTCAAAGCACGCCTCTTCATTCTCCACTACGTAATCCACATTGCCCGTAATTTCAGCATGGACCTGCCACCCCCCCAGTTCTTCATCCGTAACGGTTTCTCCAAGTGCCAGGGACAACACCCGCGGCCCGGATACGCCCATGGCGCTCCCTTTTACCTGGACGACAAAATCTGACAGGCAGGCCATCCAAGTCGGCATCCCGTAACACTCACCCATTACCGCCGTTATCATGGGGGTTTGTCTAACGCGGCTCATAATCTGGAGATAGGATTCAAAATAGCCGCCGCCGAACGATGACAGCCCCTTGGAACCCATGATGTCCGGTATCCGGGCGCCGCCGGCCTCCCCTAAATAAATCACCGGGTGCCCTCTCCTGGCGGCAAGGACCTTCAACTCACCTTCCTTACGCCCGGCAATCCGGCTGGATGTTGCCGCCATCACCGTGAAATCATTGGCAAGAATAACGACTTCCCGGCCGTCGACCTTTCCAAAACCGCCCACTTTACTGTCCGCCGGAGTTTTATCTTCCATTCCCGGCATATCGGAATGATTGAACATGCCCGTTTCCATGAACGTGCCCCTGTCCAAAAGCCTGTCAATCCGCTCCCGGGCCGTCAGCCGCCCTTTTGCGTGGTGCCTGGCAACCTTTTCCGGGCCGCCCATTTCAAGAACGTTTCTTCTTTTTTCATAAAGCTCTTCCAGCTTGTCTTTAAAATTCATTGAGCCGCTTCCTTTGCATCAGCATCTGATGGATTATGTTCGTAAAACTGCGGATCGTCATCCAGGTGCATGCATTCAGATGATTTTGTATCGGGAGGAGGGAATCGTGTCAAGAAAAAAATAGAACGAACGTTCGCTTTTTTTGTCCCTGCCGAACACGGCCCTGTTTTGAGGGAAGAATCAGCGTCCCGTCTTCCGAGAATCGACGACGCCGGGCATCCTGTATGATGATTACTTCCTGTCGAGCACAACCCGAACCGTTTTCGCGATGTCTTTTATATGAATCGGCTTCATGAGATAGGCATTCACCCCCGTCTCTTCTGCATTTTCTTCATAAACCAAATCGCTATGACCCGTGCAGAGGATAACGGGTATGTTTTTACGTATTTCCTTTGCCCGTTTGGATAAAGTGACGCCCGTCATTTTGGGCATTGTCATGTCTGTCACGATCAGGTCAAAATGATCAGGGCGTGCACTGAATTTTTGCAGTGCCTCTGTCGGCGACAACACTGGTTCAACAGTATATCCCAAATGTTCAAGAACGTCGCGCCCGACCTTCAGAAGGGCGGCATCATCATCTACCAAAAGAATCCTTTCATGACCCGTAGGAATGTCTTCGGTTATTTCAACTTTTTGTTTTGGCGCTTCAGACACCAGGGGAAACAGAATGTTGAACGCGGTCCCTTCTCCCTGCTGACTATCAACGGAGATGGAGCCATCGCAGGATTTGACGATGCCAAGTACCACGGACAACCCCATACCACTGCCCTCGCCCACCTCTTTGGTTGTGAAATAGGGGTCAAAAATTCGGCTGATGATGTCCTCATCAATTCCCGGTCCTGTATCCGCAACCGTGAGCTTTACATATTCACCGGCGGGTAAACCGGACCGAGGCTCGTCCTCCCCGCTCAAGGTTTCATTTTCAACACCGATGGCAATGGTGCCGACTTTTTGCTTCATGGCCTGCGCAGCATTTGAGCACAGGTTTATCAGCACCTGGTGCATCTGCATCGAGTCCGCAGAAACGGTATCCCTTGCCGCCTTAAAATCTGTTTGAATATCAATGGTGGTCGGAATCGTTGATCGTAAAAAATTGATGGCCTCCCTTAAAACAGGAGTAAGCGCAAGGGGTTGTCGTTTCACACTCGCACTGCACGCAAATGTGAGAAGTTGACGGACAATACCTGTTGCCCTGTCGCCTGCTTGTTTTATTTGATCAAGACAGTAATGGGCAGGATGTCCGTCGGGGATATCATCCATTGCCAATTCTATATTCCCGATGATGACGCCGAGGATGTTATTAAAATCATGGGCAATACCTCCAACAAGTGTTCCGATGGATTCCATTTTTTGAGCATAGACAAGTTGGGCCTTGAGTTGCTCTTTTTCCATTTCTATTTTTTTTCGAATGGTTATGTCCCGGCTAACACCATGGATGCCTAAAAGAGAGCCATTTTCATCTCTAATCCCGCTGACGATGTTTTCAGCCCACATCGTGGATCCGTTCTTGCGGTAATACTCGACTTCCACCCTCACCGTTCTGTTAGGATCAACATCCGCCTGGTTTTCTTTATCCAGTTCTTTTGCGAGAAGCGCCATTATATTACCATAGGATTCCGGTGTCACCTGGGAGCTAAACGCCTGAGCCATCCGTTCTTTCGGCGTAAAGCCAAGCTTTTTTTCAATAGAAGGGCTGACGTATATGGTCCGAAGGTAGAGGTCCAGCATCCAGATGATATCATCAGACTTGTCTATGATGTCTCGATACCTCTCTTCGCTTTCTCGAAGTGCGATCTCGGCTGTTTTTTGTGTGGAAACATCTCTACAAATAATCCGAAGTTCGACAGGGGCATCATTCACATCAAGTATTAACTGGGTCCGTTCCTGCACCCATAATATAGACCCATCTTTTCGTTTTTTACGAAATTCCAGTTCACTTTTCGGCAGTTTTTTGTTGAAAATCTGTTTTATATGATGTTGAACTTTCTCTAAATCATCCTCATAAACAATTTTCCAAACAAAATTTCCGGCCAGCTCATCGACGGAAAAGCCCAAATAATCAGCCCCAAACTGATTGACAGACGTTATTATTCCATCGGGTGAGACGGTGAAATACATATCAGGAGCATTATCATAGAGGCTTTGAAATTTCTTCTTGTTCTCTAACAGCTCTTTTTCCAGCTTTTTACGTTCCGAAACATCACGGAGGACACAAAGAATATCTGTTATCCGGTCATTATCGTCCCGGAGAAAGCGGGCTGACACCTCGGTCCAAACCGTTGAACCGTCTTTGCACAGAATTTCAATCTCCAGTCGTTGTGGTTTTGCTTTTCCGAGTTTGTTTTTTTCCATTTCCTGCCCAAGAACAGCCATCACACGGTCAGCGGAGTCAGGCGTTAAAAAATCATAGATATTCAAACTCATCAATTCTTCGAATGCATAGCCGAAAACCGTTTCAACGGAAGGGCTGGCATAGCTTAAAACGAACCGGTCCAGCCTGATAACGCAGATAACATCCGTTGCGCTTTCTGCTATCAGTCGGTATTTCATTTCCGACTGTTTCAATGCCTTTTGAGCTTGCCTGTATTGAAAGGCCTCGCGCTCTAATCTCCGGACCCTTTTCACCAATTCTTCGTGGGTTGGTTTTTCAGTCATTTAAACGCCCAAGTTCGCTAGCCGTTGATTGACATTTGATGTTCGAGTGAAAATCCCTTTTCGGAAACCGCATCCTCATTTATATGTGAGTTAAACCAAGCATCAACCCATTTTATTAATCAAAATTTGTGCCATGTTGGTTTTTTTGCAGGCCCGGTCTAATTATTTAAAATATATTTAGAAGGTTAGCTTGTTTCATATTAAGTTAAGGCAGGAGGGTTTTCATGGGAAAAAAGAGTGAGACACCGTGTTCGAAACACAAGTGTATCAAATAAAAGGCGTTGCTGATTCTAACACTAGGCCCTATCCTTTTTTCCTTTTCCAAATTTTCCTGACCACCATGCTTAACACGTCGGTGGCGAAAACAAAGGAACATAAAAAGAACAGCATGCCGCCCATAAGTATGGTCAGTTTCATCATGGTTTCCAAGGATATCACGGGTATGCCAAACATAACGCCCTCTTTTATGCATAATATGTGAAATGTCACCAAAGGATTTGCATGTTCCATGCCATACTATATAGAGGGCTATTTCTTTAGGATTATACAATATAAAGTGGATTGCCCCATCGAATAGGAAACAGGTTACCCAGCTCTTATGTAGAGGCGGTTATTGAACAGTAAAGGCTATCTCCCCAAAAGGAACAGGCTGAACGACGGCATGTAGGTAATAATGGCAAGGGCGATGAGTAAAATCAGTACATACGGAACCGTTGCCCGGATGACCTGGACCACCGACCGTTTAAACAGGCCGGATGCTACAAAAATATTGATCCCGATGGGTGGTGTGATGTAGCCGATCTGAAGATTGACAATAAAAATGATGCCAAAATGTATCGGATCAATTCCGTATTGCATGGCAATGGGAGCCAGAAGCGGCGCAACAATAAGAATCGCAGAAATGATATCCATTACACAGCCGAGGAGAAGAAGAAAAATATTTACAATAACGAGAAAGCCCAGTTTTGTGCTGACCTTGGCAGACAGCCATGCCGCCGCGGCCTGAGGTATCTGCTCTTCACAAAGGAACTTGTTGAATGCAATGGCGAGAACAATGATGGCGAACAGGGCCCCCATGACAATACTGGATTCGATAAACACTTTCGGGACATCTTTGGGCTTTAGTTCCATGAAAGAGGAATACCCTTTTTTTTCAGTTGACCTGTCCTGACGCCAGTACGAAATACACGGTTGAAGAACAAACTCAACCAAACAGGCATAGAATACCGCCACGGCGGCCGCTTCAACCGCAGTGAACAGGCCAAAATAGATACCTAAAAATATCAGTATGATAAGAACAAGAGAAAACATTCCCTCCATGGTTGCGGAAAGCGCTTTTTTGGCATCGAACCGGCCGATTTTCAGGTTCCCGAGGTCCTGCCTGAGAACCGAATAAATGCATAAAATGAAGGCCACCACCAGTCCCGGAAAAACGCCGGCCACAAACAGCTCTCGAACAGACAGGGCTTTTCCGTCCACAGGCGCCATGATGGCATAAATAATCATCGGAATGGAAGGGGGTATTAGAATCCCCAGGGTTCCCGCGGATGTGACCAGCCCCAGGGAGAAGTCTTCATCATAGCCTTCTTTAATCAGGGCGGGAAACATAATGCCCCCAATGGCGATCACGGTCACGGGGGCAGAGCCTGATATGGCGGCAAAAAGGAGGCAGGCAAACACGGCGGAAATGGCGAGCCCCCCCGGCAGATGCCCGATCAGGCTTTTGGCTGTTTCAATAAGCCGCCGCGAAATGCTGCCGGCGGTCATTATGGTTCCCGCTAGAAGAAAAAACGGTATCGCCAGAAGCGTCTCTTTTTTCACCGCTTCAAACATATCAATGGGGATGTTGACGGGGTCACCGTTTCCGATAAGCAAAACTGAAAACACGCATGCAAACCCGATGAGCACAAACAATGGTGTCCCGATAACCAAAAGCAGCATGCAGTTGATAAAGATTAACCACCCAATGGATGCGCCAAGCTTGAACACGAGAAGCGCCCCCAAAAAAAGGCCCGGCAACAGCCCGGCGATCACGACGTCCTTTGTTGTCATGGCCGCGCCGGGCGTCTCCGGCATGTCCGGCGATACCGGCGCGTTGTCGTCCGTTTCGACATCATCATCTTTCGGCTTTTTGAATATATTTGAGATAAACCGGATGCCCATGATGACAAGGGTGACCGGAACGATCAGCTGAACCGTCCACAAGGGAATGGGGAACACCCCTTCTCTATCACCGAACTCGTAGGATTCCACGGTAAAATCATATGCCAGGCCGGCAAGATAAAAGCAGAATCCTGCTGAGATTGCCTGGGAAAAAAACGCGGCTATCTTTGCCCCTTTCGGGGAAAGGACCTTGGAAGAGATATCAATGGTCAGGTGCATTCTCTCTTTCGTGGCAAGGCTCGCACCGATAAAGCCCACCCAGATCATGAGAAAAAGAGCCAGTTTCGTAGCCCAAAACCAGCCAAGATTGATGACGTCGAACCATCTGTCGGTGGCAACAATCAAAACAGCAAGGGTCATCACGATTAACGAGACAACAATGATTGTTTTTTCAATACTGTGAACAAGTTGGTCCAGAAATCCAAAAACGGTTCGTATCGCCGATGACGATAGGCTAAACAGTGATCGTGCGGGACGTTTACCGGCATCCTTCATCATTTTACGGCTCCTGTCATCTTACTTCTTTGATGCAAATTCTTTTTTTCCAGCATAAATCTTTTTTAGAAGCTCTTTTCCGACAACATCCTCAAATTCCTTGTGCACGGGCAGTAAAAGTGTTTTAAAGGCCGCTTTTTCCTCGTCTGTAAGCTTGTAAACCGTTATCCCTTCGTCCCTGAAGTTCTGAAGAAGGGGCTCCTGTATTTCCCGCACCGCTTTTCTTCCCCATGCCATCTCCTCTTTCGGGTTGCCGATCAGCAGCTTTTGAAGATCTTCCGGCATGGATTCAATGAACTCCAGGGAATAGATAACAATGGCGGGCTGATATATGGCTTCGGACACGTTGTAATGGTTTACCCCCTCGTACCATCCGGTTGCGGATGAAAAAAGAGGCGTGTTGTCAAAACCGTCCACCATGCCTGTTTTCAGCGCCCCCAGAACTTCGGGAACAGGAATCGATTCCGCCTGGACACCCAGTGCCCTGTACATGGCCAGATGAACCTCGGACTCCTGGGACCTCATTTTCAGCGTTCTGAGATCAGCGGGGGCATGAACCTCCACATCCCGCGTGGCAAAATTCCGCCATCCGTTTTCATGCCAGTAGGCCATATAGAACCCCTTGGCTTTCAGGATGTTCTTGAAGTCGTCATATACGACATTGTCCAGGATGTAATCCGCCTCCTCAAAACTTTCAAAAAGATAGGGCAGTTCCAAAATCTGCAACTCGGGTATCGCCGCCCCCTCCGCAACGGCAGCCGTACTTCCCCCAAAACACTGAAGTCTCCCTCGACGGAGGCTTCTTACCATTTCCACCTCTCCCCCCATGGCACCACCAAGGAAAAGCTTGTATTTAATCCGGCCGCCGCTGGCTTTTTCCACCCGCGTTTTAATTTTTTTCAGGTGGTTGGCCCAGGGGGTATTATCCGGTGCAACCGTACCGAATTTAATCACATATTCGGCATCCCCGGCCGCTGCATGCCAAGGCAAAATCACCGTGGAGCAGGAGGCAGTTAAAGCAAAGAAAAATATCGGCAGCCAACAATGAAATACAGACATTTTATTTTTAACGGTTGGTTGATCCATTGTCATGAAGTCCTCCTTGTAAGAGGTTTGATTTGATTCGGTTTAAACAGATCCTGGCCGCACGCCGTGTTTATTCGAACATATCATCGGCCTTTTCCAGAAGCGCCGTTGCTTTTGCCTGTGATATTTTCTGTTCCGGAACATCATTGGGTAGAACGGCAGGATCGGTGTTAATCACTTCGTTTAACAGTCGGACAAACATTTCCCTGTCCTGGGTTTTGTATGCATAAAATTCAGCCATGAGAAGTTTTGTTGTAAAGTAGTTGGGCGCAATTTCAAGTGATCTGTCAAAATGGTATTTTGACTTTACCAGGTCACCGCCGGCAAAACTGGGGGCTTTTGCGTAATATACCGCGACACTCCGATGACCTCCGGCATGTTGAAATTCCTCATCTGTTTCAACCACCCAATCAATGAATGTCTTTAGTTTCTTTTTATATTTCAAAATGGCGACGAATCCCTGGTTTACCGCCCATCTGCCAAGATTGCAATAGGCCCAGTACACCGCCGGAAGTTCCTGTTTCCCCAGCACATTCAGGCATTCGTAGTCTTTTTTGCCCTGTTTCATAAGCTCTTTGAATTCGGGATTCAATGCCATGGCCCGCTCGCCGTATTGGGCGCCTTTGTTAAAGTAGGCTATTTTTGCATCCTTATCATTTAAATGACCGTTGCCCATCCAGTAACAGGCAATGGACAGCTTTATCAGTGCCGTCTGATGTTGAGGGTCTATTTCCAGCACTTTTTCCCAGGACTCAATTGCAGCATCAAGGCTTTTAGTATCCTCTCTTTTTTCATAATGAGCATCCCCTTCGTTCATTAAGCTCTCCACCCGGGTCGAGTCGCCTTTCTGCGACACTTCGGGCAGCACATATGCGGCCTGTCTTCCCGCACAACCGGCGATCAGCGGAACGAGTCCCGCAACAACAATAAGTACTGACATGACCCTGCGTAGTGAAATACGTAATTGGTTTCCCATCTCAACCTCCCCCATAAAAGTCGTTTTTTCACAACACTGTTTACATAAAAAAGATTAATTTTCCAGACAAAACAGGTGTCCAACGAAAAAATAATTGACTATTTCATCCCCATGTCACCCAAAATGGTGGCAAGCACATGAAGAAAAGCGGGTTTTTATGTTGAGCTTTCTCCTTATTTATGATGTTCTATAATCATGATAAACGGCTTGAAAAAAAACCGAATAATGCTGATTGGGTTATTCTTTTTACCGGTTTTTGCATGGGCGGCGGCCGGCTGCTCCACCTATCCTCACCGGGTGCTGTTAAAAACAATTAAGCCGGGAATCAGCAGGGCGCAGCTTGAGGACAGGCTGGGAGCAGAGCCTGAAAAGACAAAAGTCATCGGCAGGCATTATTGGGTGAAGTACTACCTGGCGGATGATGCGGCTGTATGCACGGCACATTATTTTATTTTTGATTCCGAGAGCCGACTGGTGGAGTGGGAAGAGGACAAAGATGATGAGATAGTAGACCGGAATGATATTATCATGCACCTTTTCAAACCGTTTTTCGTTCCCTGACGCCCCGCCTATTCAAAATAATCCATATATTCATCCGGTATCTGTGATTTATCCACTTGGAAAAGCTCAATAATATGAACATGGTGAATGTGAGAGCTCATCATGTGTTCCTATAGATCCATTCTCTGTATTTCACATGTTTTTGTGTTCACGATACAAAATCCGGGAGAGCCGTCCTTTCCCATTATTTCGCCGGGGTTTAACAGTATGGTCCCGTTGACCCGCCTGGTTGCATGGGCATGTGTGTGACCGAAGCAGACCAAACGACTATGGCCCGATGCCGCAAGGCCCTCTGCAACCCGCTGGTCATGGGTAAACTGAATACAAAACCCATCTGCATCCACCTCACCGATGATTCCATGCAGCGTGATATGGTTGAGATCTAAAATCGACATGCGGGTTAAAAGGTACTGGTCGCCGTCATTGTTTCCGAAGACACCGTGCACAGGAACACCCGCGGTGTCCAGTTCCTTAAGCATAAACGGCGCCACAAAATCTCCGCAATGGATTATCATTTCAGCGCGCTCATCGTTAATTATCTTCAGAGCTTTGCGGATGTTATCAATGTGGTCGTGGCTGTCGCTCATCACCGCCGCAATCATAAGGCCCCTCCTTTTTGTCAGCTTCTAGATACATTTCATTCTGAGCCCTGTCAATGGCGGGGCATGCCGGTTTTCAAATTCTCTTGATATATTATGTCAATTATGGGAATCTCTTCTTTCCGATCAAAAAAGTTATCGTTATAATTATGGACAATAAAACAAAGAAGGAGGTTTTCATGAAAAAAGCGTTGCCTGTAATAACCGGCGTTATGGTGATTTTCCTCGTTTTCGCAGGATGCGCATCCGTGAATGTGGACAGGGTTGCAACGGATAAAACCATCGACCTAAGCGGTAAATGGAACGATACGGACTCCAGGCTTGTATCCGAGGAAATGATTCAAGACGCCCTGAACAGACCTTGGCATAAAAAGTTTCAAAGCTCGAACAAAGGCGTGCTTCCCACTGTGATTGTGGGAACTGTCAGAAACCGGAGTCATGAGCATATCAACGTGAACACCTTTATTAAAGACCTTGAGCGGGCGCTGATCAATTCCGGAGAAGTGAGCTTTGTAGCGGACAGTTCCCAGAGAGAAGAATTGAGAGAGGAGCTTAAGCAGCAGGCGACCCATGCCTCGGAAGAAACGGCAAAAGCTCCAGGAGAAGAAACCGGTGCTGATTTTATGCTCCAGGGAGAAATCAACACCATAAGGGACAAGCTTGAAGGTGAAGAAGTCATGTTTTACCAGGTCAACCTCGAGCTTATTGACATTCAGGCTCACCGCAAGGTCTGGATCGGCGAGAAAAAAATAAAAAAATTCATTGAACGGGATAGCTACGGAATCTAGTTTTGCCAAGATATTCGAACTCTTTTTACATCCGCCGCCGCTTGATGCACATGTGTGTATCCATAGCCCTCGCCTTTCTTCTAAGCGCCTGCTCTCTTCAGCAGCATTATTCAAAAATAGATAGAGCCATGGTTTCCGGCCGGTGTGACCAGGCCGTAGGTATAATGGGTGAGAGCAAAAGCGAATATGGTGAAAATGCCCGGCTGATATATCTTCTGGACTCTGCCATGATTCATATGGAGTGCGGCAGGTTCCGTGAAGCAAACACCTTTTTTCATGAAGCTGAGGAACTCGGTGAAGCCCTGTGGACGGAAAGTATAAGCAGGCAGGCGGCATCCCTGGTAACAAATGAATATGTTCTTCCCTATGCCGGGGAAGATTTTGAAAGAGCCCTGATCAACCTCTTCTCGGCATTGTGCTACCTTAAGCTGGATGAATATGATGAAGCTCTCGTGGAATGCCGACGGCTGGACACACTGCTCTCGGATTACAACGCCCGGTATCAAGACAAAAATGTTTACAAGGAAGACGCGTTCGGCAGATATATAAGCGGCCTGATTCATGAAGCATCAGGGGAGCTGGACAGCGCGTATATTGATTACTATCATGCATTCAGGGTATATCAAAAAAGCTACACCCCGGCTTATGACACAACACCTCCTTCGTTCCTTGTGGAAGAGCTGGTTCGAGCAGCCGCCAGGGTTGACCGGCTGAATGAAGCCAAGCGCCTTGTTGGAAGCCGTGCATATAAAGAATACACGGGCGCAACCCTGCCGGAAAACAGGGGTAAGGTTGTATTAATCCATCTAAATGGAAAGTCGCCCGTTAAAAAAGAAAACAAAGTTGTTGTTCCAACACCGTCAGGCCCTGTGGGAGTCGCTTTTCCCGAGTATGTTGTTGATTCTCCCCGGTGCACGAGCAGCAAGCTTATACTGCAGTCTGACTCCAATACATTTAGGGCGGTTTCGGAACTGGGCGAGGATATTAACAGGATAGCCGTTAAGAACCTGGATGACAGAAAGGTAAGGGTGATCGCAAAAACAGTGGCGCGGGCGGTGGCAAAACAAATGGCCATTAAGCAAATCAGTAAAGCGGCAACCGACAATGGTGACAAGGCAAACCGGCAACTGGTTGAGTTTCTTTTTAATACCGCCAATACACTGTTTCTTGAAAAGGCGGATACAAGAACATGGCGTACTCTTCCCGGAGAAATTTATATCAGCCGGATCTTTGTTCCGGAAGGCGAGTACACGGCCTATATTAAAACATGCGGCAGTTCTAGAATTAAGCTTGATTCTGTTCGCATTAAGAAAGGTCGCACCCGGTTTTTGCTATACAGCTCAATTTACTAGACGCTCAAAAAACTTCGCTCCCAATACCTGTGTCAAAGGAGACAACATGATTAACAAGTGTTTAATGTTTTTAGTCTTTCTTACCTTTTTTACAGGCTGTGCAGCATCCCCCCCGCAAACAGCTTCACAAGATCCGTCTTCGGACCTCTCTTCCAAGCGCTACCTTGTTGCTACGGGAATCGGCCAAACCGATCCGGAAGCCAGGCGAATGGCAAAAGCCGAGATGTCGGCAATATTTGAATCACAGATTGAAAGCCGGGTCGGTTCCAGTGTCAAGTTAACCACCGGCAGTGACAGGAGTGAAGCCATCAACAAAGAGACCGAAGCGAATATTAATATCAAATCCAATGTTCAGCTGCAGGGCGTGGAAATAAAAAATACCTGGTACGATGAAAAAAGCCGAATGTATTATGCCCAGGCTGTTCTTGATAAATATTCAGCCCGGGAGCAATGGAGTGACAGGGCAAATGCTCTTGACGAGGATATTGATGCCGGCTTCCAGCGCCTTGGATCCATTGAAAGCCCTGTTTCCAAACTTGAATCATTGAATGTTTTATACCATCAGCTGCTTGAACAGGAAACGCTGATAAGCCGGCTGAGGGTTATCGGTTTTCTCGACCAGGGGTTTGCAGAGCATAGTGCGGAGTCGACAATGGGGATGATAAGGGACATCAAAAAACAAATTGTGATATACGTCGACATCAGAGGGCATCATGAAAAGGACGTTGAGGCAACCATTTCAAAGCACCTTGCTGAAAAAGGATATACCCTCTCCCCTGAAAAAAAGGATGCAAACCTTACTATGACGGGAACGGTGGAAACGGAACCTGTCGCCCTTGATAATGATCAATGGAAATTTTCAAGGGCCGCCGTATCCCTTACCGTCAATGACCGTATTACCAACAGAGATGTTATAAAGCTACATGAGCGTGTTCGAAAAGGACATATGAATGCCGACGAGGCATCAAAAAGGGCCGCTGTTTCCGCTGCAAAAAAAGTGTCCCAGGGGTTAATTGATTCTTTCGGCATATAGCCTTAATCTTTATTGAGCGTAAAACCCTGAACAACGGCAAAAGCAGGGGCGCTCCTTTGCCCGCCCCTGCTTTTTCGACTGATTTCTATCTTTTTCTAACCGTTTAGCTTTTAACTTCAATCTTTTTTGGCGCTGCCGCTTCTGCTTTCGGAAGAGTAATTCTCAATACGCCATCCTTGTAGTTTGCTTCTATTCCGTCATTCTCAACGTCAGATGACAGTTGGAATGACCGGCTAAAAGATCCGTAGCTGCTCTCTCTTCTGTGATACCTTTCGTTTTTTTCCTCATTTTCAAACTTCTTTTCGCCTTTGATTGTCAAAAGGCCCTCTGACAGCGTGATATCAATATCCTTCCTGTCAATACCCGGAACTTCCGCCCTTACTTCAAAGCCCGTTTCGTTTTCGGAAATATCGATTTTCGGAAGCCACCGGGGGTCCTTTCCATATCGGGGCACGGCAAAATCATCCAGAACGCTGTCAAACAGATTCAGCTCCGGCGGATGAAACAACCGGTTGGTTCTAAATGCTGGTAGTAATGCTCTCATGGTAACGTCTCCTTATCCATCTGTTTTAATATGAATTTTAAATCACGGTTTTTTTTCCTCTGGGATCAATTTAATCACTCCCCAATGATAGTCAATAAAGAGAGAAGCGAAAAAAGCGTAATCCTTTTTTTGCTTCTTTTATTCTTGATCTGTTTCAAAAAATGGTTATTTTATGGTTTTAATCATAAACTTAATGGTACCCAGCTCACATGGCAAGACATCACCACCCCGTTTCCGTCGACTACACAACATACCAGCACTCCGTCGAAAACGTCCTTGCAGCTTTAGAAGCGGACAGGGTGCTGGCCCGGCAGTCGGCCATTCTTATAAAGCCGAACCTGGTCAATGATTCCAGGCCACCGGTAACCACGCCGGTTTCATGCTGTGAAGCCGTCATTAACTATGTAAGGGCATGCTCAAACGCAAAAATTGTTGTTGCCGAAGGAAGCGGTGACGCGGCAAGGGAAACCCATGAGATTTTCCGTTCTCTGGGATATGCCGACCTCAAACGCCGCTGCGGTGTTGAGCTTGTCGACTTGAACCATGAGCCCGTGGTAAAGAAAGAAGATTCGCGCCGCCCTTTCTTCCCGGAAATGTTTCTTCCGGAAATTGCTTTTACACACTATATTATTTCCGTTCCGGTTTTAAAGGCCCACTCGCTGTCGGCCGTGTCCGGCACGCTGAAAAACATGGTGGGATTTGCTCCCCCCGAATACTACTCGGGACAATATGGTGTTTGGAAAAAAGCCGTGTTTCATAAAGATGTCCACCAGGCCATACGGGACCTTAATGCCTACAGGTCGCCGGACCTTACAATTATGGATGCATCCGTCGGCCTTGCCGAATATCACCTCGGCGGCCCGGAATGCAGGCCTCCTGTAAATAAGATTATTGGCGGCTTTTCCCCCGCAGAGGTGGATCGGCTTGCTGCCGGCCTGCTCGGTTTAAGGTGGGAAGACATCCCTCATCTTGAGGAATGATAATCGGCGGTTTCGCTTTAATGTGCCGGGTTTTTGCTTATCCTTTCCCAGGCGTCCATGACTTTTTCCTTTACCTTCTTCTCATCAATGAAGTTTTCACTGGCCGTGTACCTTTCAAGGCTGGTTATCTGTATATACCTCGGGGGCAGGGAGTTAAGGGCCAGGGCAAAAACATCCTCAATACACAGGGAGCAGCGGCATAGCGGCACATTGCTGTCAAGTAGATCCTTTATCACTTTAAGCACGAGGTATTCATTGAAGTTGATGATGTCCCGTAACGAACAGCCTTCTATTTCATATTCCATCTCGTCTCTATTCAACACATGCATGGTGCTGCTCCTTATTGTGTTTATGTGAAGAAGAGCGGAGCCCGGCATCGGTGTCGTGCATCTCTCTGCGCCATCAATAGTAATACCAAATGGACTTATAGTCCGCCATCTCCTCTCCATCGGCCTTCAGTCTTTTCAAATAGTCATATATTGAAACATCCGTGTAGAGGTAGGTGTCCACCAGTGAAAGTTTTGTCTCCCATGGATGGAATTCATACATCCGCCGGCCATCGGGGAGAATGGAAATGATATCATGGTGCTGGTAAGCGTCAAGGTAGTTCTTTCCCAGCCCCGGCACATTAAAAACAACGGCATCCGTCCTGACCGTTCCGGGCATAAGCCGGGCCTCCTCTTTCTGCTCCTGGAGCAGGCGCGGTATGGGCACACGGTACTCCATTGTTTCTTCTTTGCCTTTTGTGTTGAATGTGTAGTAAGGGGTCACGCCGATAAGCCTCAAGTGCTGACGAAGAGCCGCGGCTTCAAACTTTTTTGAGTTATAGTATGTGTATACAAGCTGGTTATAAACCTCCATACCGTATCTTCTGAATTTTTGAACCGCCTCCATGGCCTGGGGCGTAATCTCATATGGATGTTCAAAGTGGGTGACAATAACCACCTCTCTTCTTCCCGGTATATGGAACCTGTTAATGGCCCTCACCAGATTATCCGTAATTCGCTGCGGAAGGGTAACCGGTGTTCTCGTTCCGATCCGAATTCTTATGATGTTGGGGTTTTTTGAAAGCCTTGAGAGAATATGCTCAATTCTTTTGTTTGCGAGAAGCATCGGGTCTCCGCCGGTGATAAGGACCTCGTTGACCTCCGGTGTTTTTTCAATCCACTCCATCGCTTTATCAAGTTTATCCTTGGGTAGAACCGCAGAGCGGGAATACACGTCCTCTATCTCCCAGTTCCTCTGGCAATAAACACATATCTGGGGACAGGTCAGTACCGGCTTTAAAATTACAATGTTCGGATAGCGTCTTGTAATCCCTTCGACAGGTGATGTATCATGCTCCAGCATAAAGTCCATGGACCATTCATCCCCATCTTTTTGCCTTCTCAGCTGCTTTACATAATGCATCGTGGGAATTACCTGGGCCCTTATGGCGGCATCTGTTTTTTCTCCTGCGACATTATCCATCAGGGAAAGGTAGTATGGTGTTATTCCGAAAGCTATTTTATGCTTTGATGCAAGGGAGACGGCCATGTGTTCTTCATCCGAAATCTCGACAAGGCTGCTTAATGTGTCGGCGTCCCGAATAATATTATTGGAGTGCCACTGCCATTTTTCCCATTCCAGTTCGGTTGCCTTGAAGAACCTCATGATTCTGGCTTTATTGAGGCTCCTTTTTCTGATGGCATCATTACTTAATCCGCATGGATAGCTGTCAATTTTTCTCTTTGCTTTTCTGGCCATTGAGGACAGGTCCATGGACCTGTATTTTGCCGCCTTCCGGCCTTTGTATTTTAAAAATGCCGGTAGTTTTTTTGGGTACACGTCGGTTTTGCCCGTTATCCCCTTGACCAGGTAATCTATTTCCGCAAAGAAGCCCGGGGCCGGCGATTCCAGAAGCTCCGGTTCATCGGAATGAAGGATATCGTTTATATATTTTACAAAGCTGTGACCGGCGAGCTTTTCATTTCTAATGGAACATAAACTTTTCCACACCTTGACCACTTCATGCATCAGAACCCATTCAAGGGACGGGATGGACGGAGTGTCCTCAAAGGATGCCATGAGGGAGTTATAAAGAAACATTCTGATATTATTTCTTTTTTCATCCAGGCGATCCTTGGAAAGAAAAATGTCCGTGAGTTCCGGAGAACTGGATAGAATCCTTATAAGCTTTTCTCTTTGTTTTTTTATTCCCATGGCAAACCACTTTCTCTATTGTTTAGAAGCCTTACTATGCCAAACTTTTCGTTCCATATCAAGGGAAAGGCTCATAATCAAAACCATGTCGCGATTTTTCATGTTAAATCTCGTTATTTAGCTTGATAATTTTTAAATCTATGATATTAACATTTTGTTTTATATACGTTAACGGTTTTTCCGTATCGCGAATAAAAAAAATGAAAAACGAGGTGTTTTTGAAATGACTGCTCCCGCCGCTAAAAATGAGGCCGAGCGACGATCCGCCACGGTCATGTTCGCGGATATTGTGGGGTTCACCGCCATGTCCGAAAAAATGGACCCCGAAGACCTGACCCACCTTATGAATTCATGCTTTTCAATGATGGAAACGGTGATTGACAGGTTTGGGGGGGTTGTAGACAAGTTCATCGGGGATTGTGTGATGGCGCTTTTCGGAGTCCCGTTTGCAGCTGAAAATGCCGCCCAGCGGGCGGTTAATGCTGCCATCGAACTCAAAAAACGCCTGGCGTCATTCAACGACGATCATGGCCTGGAGGCTCCCCTTGGTCTTCACGTGGGCATCAATACCGGGGTGGTGGTGGCCGGTGACATGGGCGGCAGCATAAAGCGCGACTACACCGTAATGGGTGAAACCGTCAACATCGCCTCAAGGCTCGAGTCCGCGTCCGCTGAAGGTCAAATCCTTGTCGGGCCGGACACGTACTCCTCGACTCGACATCTCTTCCGGTTCAGAGAACTTAAACGCCTGCCCATTAAAGGCAAGAAGACGCTCCTTCGTGTTTACGAACTCCTGTCCATCCAGAAAAGCCTCCACAGAACCGCGTTCGGCAAACGCCAACGTCTTTCGTCCCAGCTGGTGGGCCGGGACAGCGAGTTGGCGTTTATGGAAAACCGGCTGGGTCGGTTGCTTGAAGGGAAGGGTGGAATTATTAACCTGGTGGGCGAAGCCGGCGTGGGAAAAACCAGAATCGTTCTGGAGCTGAAAAACAACGCCATTCTGAAAAAATTCAGGCTTATTGAAGGCCGAGCCACCTCAATCGGTGAGAACCTCCGGTATCACGTATTTGTCGATCTTCTTCGCCATCTGTTTGGCATCAATGAACAAGAAACGGACCCGTCTTCGGTGCGCCGGGTTATAAAGGAGATTCGGTCTTTGCTCGGTCAGGAAGACGCCGAGGAAGCCATCGCTTTTATCGCCCTTGTGATGGGCTTAAGCGTGTCAGGGAGTCATTGTCAGCAGGTCGCCGAAATCGAAGGTGAAGCGATCGAGGTGTTAATAAAAAAGACTGTCAGGCAGCTGCTAACCGTTATGTCCGAAAAACGCCCTCTTCTTGTTATACTTGAAGATATTCATTGGGCCGATAAGAGCTCGATTAATCTTTTAGAATCACTGCTTGATCTTTCCGCAACCAGACCGGTTTTCTTTCTCAACATGTTTCGGCCGCACTATTCGGGATTCTGCGACAACCTGGCAAACAAGGGTGATCTGTTGTGGCCGGGGGTCTGCTCAAGGGTCAAACTTAAGCCGCTTACAGAAGATGCCAGTAAAACGCTGATCCGCAACCTGTTGAGCACGGACCACCTGCCGGCGCATGTAAAAGAAAAAATTGTCTCCGCCGGAAGCGGAAACCCCCTGTTTATTGAAGAAGTGCTGAAGTCGCTCATCGATTCCGCCAAGATAAAAAGGAAAAACCACGCCTTTCTTTTTGAAGACGGGGCTAACAGGGTGTCCATACCACCGAAAATAAGCGACGTGCTCATGGAACGAATCGACATGCTGGATAAACCCACCCGAAATGTTGTTCGAACCGCATCGGTAATCGGAAAACGCTTTTATGTCAGTATATTAAAAGACGTTTCCGGCAAGGGTGACGATATCCATAAAAGCCTAAAAAAACTGGTGGCATGTCACTTTCTAACAAAAAAAATAAAAAAGGACGGAGAAGAGTATAGTTTTAATCACGAGCTCGTCCGGGAGGCGGCATACAAATCCATCCTGCGCCAAACCAAAAAAGAGATCCATTTAAAAATAGCAAAAGCCATTGAGTCTGTTTTTCATGAACGACTGCACGAGTTTTACGGCATGCTTTCCTATCATTACGGCAGAGCGGGCGCACAGGAGCTTGCGGAAACATACATGCTGAAGGCAGGGGAAGATGCATTAAAAACCGGCGCGTCAAACGAAGCAATATATTATTACAAAAAAGCCCTGGCTATTTACCTTGAAAAGTATGGTCGCGCCGCAGACCCCGGCAAGATTGCCACCCTTGAAAAAAATATTGCCTTCAGCCTTTTCAGTAAAGGCCGGCATACGGAAGCCGCTGAATATTACAGAAAAGTTGTCTCGTACCACGGCCTTGCCTTACCCGAAAACAGGGCGTTCTTTATCTCGGGCTTTTTTTTCTGTTTTTTAAACTTTGCGCTGCACCTGTATGTTCCATTGTTAAACACGGCGCGCACCGCCTCGAAAACCGAAGCGGCGCAACTAGAGCTTTTTTATAAACGGCTTATTTCCCTTTCAAACGTCGCGCCCAAGCAGTTTTTTATGGAGGTATTCTATTTTTCAAAGCGGCTGTTGACGTTTGACCTTGCCTCCTTAAAAGGAGGGGCCGGAATGGCCGCCGGCATCAGCATTGCCCTTTCATGGGCATCGGTGTCCTATGCGCTGAGCAGGAGAGCCTTTTTTCATGCCGCAAGAAACATTCGGCCGGGCGATGGTCGGTCTTTGCTGTATGTTGAAGTTGCCGACCTGATCTACTCCTACTATACCGGCGCCTGGGAAAAAAAATACGATGAAACGATCGTGGAACAGGGGCTGCGTTTGGGTGAAATAATGTATGTCGCAACATATATATCGTTTCAGGGTCGTATTATGATTGAACAGGGTAGATATAAAAAGGCTAAAAAAAAGGTTTCCAGGCTGGCTCATATTGGAACCTCTTTTTCCCATGATTTTGCGCGGGCACTAAAGTATTACCTGAATACAAGCCTTCTGTTGAAGTATCGCAAACTGCATGCGGCTCTCATTGAAGCTCAGGAGGGCATCGCTTTCATGCTGAAAAAAGATTTCAGCCAGCTTTTGGTCGTTCAGTATTCGTCCCTCGCAAAAATACACGCCCTGTTAAAGGACAACGGTGCGGCAAAAAAGTCCATTATGGAAGCAAGCTTGATCTGTTCAAAAAGGCCGCTGCTTCCGCCATACCTGGGAAACTATTTGTTGGGAAAGTCTTTTTGTGAATTGTCCGAACTGGAAGACAGGGTTTTAAAGGGTAACCGTATAACGAAACCTGAAAGCAATCTGCCTCTGTTATTAAAGAAAATGCTGAAAAGGACAAGGCCTATCGCCTGTGACAGGACAGAAGCCTTTCGCCTGATGGGCTGCTATTACGATCTTATCGGAAAAAAGAGGAAGGCCCTGGCATGGTACAGAAGAGGCGTGCGGGAGGGAAACGCTTTAGGTGCAAGACCTGAACTGGCCAGGCTTTATATGCATTTAGGTCTATTCCAGCTGAAGCATAATATTGACAGAAAGGACAAGGTCACGACAAACGCCTGTATAGATAAAGCCTTGTTATTATTCAATGAAATGAACCTTGAGTGGGACCTGGACCAAATTGAACGGAAAATGGATCTGTTAAAATGTGGACCGAACGATGGCTAGTATGGCGTCCTCCGAATACACCCGGCCCCGCCCGATTCCAGGGCACCCTGATGTTGAACGAAATCCCCTTTGAAAAAAAATAAGTGCGCCCGGGAGCCGTCAGCTCATTGCAAGTTGGTCCTGCGGGATTTGGTTTAGGCGTTTCCAAGTGGCTCAAGGTGTTCGAGAGACCGTGAAGCATCCTGGTTTCCGACATCCGGTTTGTTGTTCAGCCGGTTTTTCAGGACTTCCATCATGAAGTTGACTTTTGAAATTATAAGACCCTTAATCAGGTATTCCAGTGTAAACCTCTGTGATGCGGAAAGGTTTTCTGTTTGGAGAGAGCTGTTAATTTCGTTCACAACAGGAGCAATCGTCCGGTATATTTCTTTCTGGTCCTTATCGATTTCCCCCTTCTCAATAGCGCCCCATACCGCCGGTACGATATATGTCGCGGGCTCGGTCATCAGTTTGTCCTTACAGTTTTCAACTATTTGCAGTGCGGCACGGTTGATGAGGGCTTCCAGCAGCCGCGGAACCTCCATTACGTCATCGGTTCGGCTGTCCTGCTCCTTTTGCTTTCTTCCGAATATGGCTTTAATTCGATTAAACACTTGTTCTCTCGCTTGTATTGAACGCCGACAACCCGGCAAACTGCAGCCTAATTGGAATAAGAGGCCGATGTCAAGATGTATTTTAAGCTAAACCGAGAGTTAGGGGCCGGTTTTATGAGCGTTGGCTTATGCATCGGTATCGGTTTTATCCGAAGGGACCGGAATTTTTAAAATATCAATGCCCTCCTCTTTCAACATCTTTTCCTCTTGGTCCGTGCTTACCCCTCTAATGTTTCTGGGCTCCGAAACACCATAGTGAATCTTCAGTGCCTCCTTGGTAAATTCCGTACCAACATTGTCAAAATTATGTTCTATAAAATCATATACTTTTCTTGTGAATTCCTTTGCCGCCTCCATGTCATCCACACCGGCCGGCTTCGCTGTGTTTTCCGATGATTTTACCATGCCGAAACTGGACAGAATTTTAACGACATGCTTATCGTTGCAGACGGGGCAGGCCAGCAAGCCTTTGTTTTTTTGCTTTTTAAACTCTCCGTCGTTTTTAAACCAGCCTTCGAATACATGATCGTTTCCGCATTTTAGATCAAAAGCTATCATTTACGCTAATCCCTGCTGAGTCTAGTGTTCCTATATGTTTACACAATACCACATTATTCAAGCAGATAAAAGCGATACTTTCATATCGGCCTCCCGCAAAAGGGCGTTCAGGTGTCAGAAAAAAACCGACCGGCACCCGCCCGGTTTTTTAAGGGTTATAATACATTTTTTGCATTGAAAATTTTTCCGGTATATGACAAATGCTGTTAACAAGATAATTTTAAATGGAGCTCTCTAAGATGAAGAAAATCTGTTGTTTTACCGTGCTGATTCTCTTTTTTCTGGTTTCAATTTCCGCCGCTGAAACCATGTATGTAGTTGATATTATAAAGATAACACTAAGAACGGGCCCTGGTACGGACCACCGCGTCGTCAAAATGCTGGAGTCCGGACAACAGGTCGAAATAATTTACCAGGAAGGCGACTGGTCACAAGTGCGCCTTGAAGACGGACAGAAAGGGTGGCTGCTGACCCGATATATTTCCCCTGAAAAGCCAAGCCGAATTTTACTCAGCAGCCTTCAGGACGAATATGACCAGTTGCTTCAAAAAGCAAAAGCCATTCGTGAAGAAAACTTAATGTTAAAAAAGGACAACGCCACGCTTTCAAATGAGCTTCGGTCCTCGCAACACGAACTGAAAAAGGTAACCGACGAATACAGCACCCTGAAAGAAGAATCCGCTGATTTTATAAGCCTTAAGTCACGGTATGAAGATACAAAAAAGAAGCTGTCCGAGCACGAAAAGAAAGTCGCCGTCACGGAAAAAAAGCTGGTAAATAAAAATATTATTCTTTTTCTCACCGGTGCAGGTGTTCTTCTTGTTGGATTCATCATCGGGTTCAGTTCGAAGAAGCAGCGCAGGCGCTCTCTCTTGTCCTGAATCTTTCCCAAAAAGGCAAACACTTATGGAAAAGATGTCTGATTTTCTTGTTATAGGAAGCGGTATTGCGGGCCTTTCGTTTGCAATAAAAACAGCGGACCATGGCACGGTTACCCTGGTCACAAAAAAAAGTGCGGTTGACAGCAACACCAACCTTGCCCAAGGCGGAATCGCCACTGTTTTCAGTAAGATGGACTCCTTTGACCTCCATATAAACGATACCCTTCTGGCGGGCGACGGCATCTGCAACAGGGAGGTGGTTGAGGCGGTAATAAAAAACGGCCCCGCCAGGATTAAGGAACTCATCCGGTTTGGGGTTGAGTTCAACAAAAACAGTCCTTCTTCCTCAGACGGTGATGCATCAGACCTGGACCTTGGTCAGGAAGGCGGTCACTCAAGAAAACGAATCGTACATTCCCATGATATGACCGGAAAGGAAGTTGAGAAAGCCCTTCTCTTTCTTGCAAGAAATCACAAGAATATTGAAATTTTAGAAAACCACATCGCCATTGATCTCATTACCCGCTCAACAAGAACAAAGAGGGGTTCCGTTATCACCACCCATGAGGATTACTGCTGCGGAGCCTATGTACTGGACAGCACGTCAGGCAAAGTAAAAACATTTTGCGCAAGGATCACTCTTCTTGCCAGCGGCGGCGCAGGGAAGGTCTACCTGTATACGAGCAACCCGGACATCGCCACCGGTGACGGTATTGCCATGGGGTACAGAGCGGGAACATCCGTTGCAAACCTGGAGTTTGTTCAGTTTCACCCCACGTGCCTTTATCATCCGGATGCAAAAAATTTTCTGATTTCGGAAGCTGTGAGAGGAGAGGGCGGACGCCTGGTTGACCATACCGGGCAGGCATTCATGGCGAAGTACAGTGACCTTGAAGATCTTGCCTGCCGGGACATTGTTGCGCGGGCCATAGATACGGAGCTTAAGAAAAGCGGACAGGATTCCGTGTTTCTCGATATCTCCCACAAGCCCCCGGACTTTATTAAATCCCGGTTTCCCAACCTGTATGAAAATTGCAAACGGTTTGGCTTTGATATGACAACGGACCCCCTGCCTGTGGTGCCCGCCGCTCACTATATGTGCGGTGGGGTTCCAACAGACATGGTGGGCCGAACAGATATTAAAGGGCTTTTTGCCGTGGGTGAAACCGCGTGTACAGGATTGCATGGAGCAAACCGTCTAGCGAGCAACTCCCTCCTTGAGGCCCTTGTTTATGCTCACAAGGCCGCCCGCCGGGCGGTCACGGATTTAAACCGCCTTGACTTCAACGTGCCTTCGCTTCCGCCATGGGATGAAGTCGGCACCACAGACAGCGATGAGCAAATTGTGGTCACGCAAAACTGGGATGAGATCCGGCGGTTTATGTGGAACTACGTAGGTATCGTCAGGTCAGACAAACGCCTGGCAAGGGCAAAAAGAAGAATCGAGCTCATCAGCAGAGAAATCAAAGAGTACTACTGGAATTTCAAGGTCACGGCCGACCTTATTGAGCTTCGTAACCTGGCAACGGTAGCCGAGCTCATAATAGAATGCGCCATGCACAGGAAGGAGAGCCGGGGGCTCCATTACAACATAGAGTATCCGGAAAAAAATAATGAGAGGTGGAATAAAGATACGGTTGTCAGGAGACCCTTTGTTGGATAAATTGTTTTTTCGGACGATGCCCCTTAAAACGCTGACCCTTTTGTTTGGTTTATTTGCATGTTCGGGCCTGATTTTGTCCGGCTGCGCATGGCTCGTTAGACAACCTTTACGAGTGGACGGTTCGGCCCTTGTCAAGCTTGATCCTTATCAATACCCCGAATTTTCAGATGATCTGGCATATGATGGGTTGAACGCCTCCATTGTTCAGAGTATCGAGTACCTCGATAGAATCCCTGATAACAGATTGTTCTGGTTTGGGGATGATGCATTCACCGCACGTCACATGAAAGCATCTCTGGAACACTTCCGGGCTTTTTTGGAAGACCGGCCGGCGCCGGGCGACCTAAATGATTTCATAACAACATACTATGACGTCTATATATCAAAAGGAAATGAAGATACGGAAGACGTATTGTTCACAGGGTATTATGAACCCGAACTTTCAGGAAGCCTTCGGCAAACAGACGAATATCGATACCCCGTGTATTCTCTGCCGGATGATCTTGTATTCGTGGAGCTTTCTCTTTTCGGCCGGGAGTTTGAGGGGCAAAAACGGCTCATCGGAAGATATACGGACAGCCGGCAGATTGTTCCATACTATGAACGGGAAGACATTACCTGGAGCACCCTTTTTGGGCGCTCCCGTCCCATCGCCTGGGTAAAAGACAAGGTGGGTCTGTTTTTCCTTGAAATCCAAGGGTCGGGAAAGATCTGCCTTGACAGCGGTGGATGCATTAATGTTCACTACCACGCCTCAAATGGGCACCCCTACAGAAGCATCGGTGCCCTTTTAATTCAGCAGGAGAAAATTTCCAAAGAACAAATGTCCATGCAAAAAATCCGTGAGTACCTGGAAGACAACCCCGAAGAGGTCGACGAGATACTGAACCACAATAAAAGCATGGTGTTCTTTAAGGTTGAAAAGGGCGGTCCTTTCGGTTGCCTTAATGTTGAACTGACCCCGGGAAGATCCATCGCACTTCAGACGAGAATTTTTCCTGCCGCCGGTCTCGCATTCATTGAAGCGTCAAAGCCGCTTGTTGACGGCGAAGGCCACATCGTGGAATGGATACGTTTCAAACGGTTTGTAATGAACCAAGATACCGGAGGGGCCATCAGGGGTCCCGGGCGTGCCGACATTTTTTGGGGCAACGGACCGTATGCCGAAATTACGGCGGGCCATATGCAGCACCACGGGCAGTTGTTTTTCCTGGTTTTAAAAGAAGGGCTCGCCGGAAATGAAATTCTTGACACGTCCCCACAAAATACGTACTAATATCTCCTCTGGTATACAAACTGTTATTTTCACAAGGAGAAGTTTATGTTCGGCATAGGAATGCCGGAAATGATTTTAATTCTGGCAATCGCGCTTATCGTTATCGGACCGAAAAAGCTACCGGATCTTGCCAAGTACCTTGGCCGCGCCATCGGTGAGTTCAAAAATGCAGCCAGCGATTTCAAAGAGTCCATTGATATTCATAGCGAGATCAACGATGTGAAAAACCAGTTTGACGATATTAATGACAGCATCAAACACGTCGCTGATATAAAACCGGATGGGGAAGGGGAAGACACGTCATCCGGCATGCCGGGCGGGGAAGCAGACGGCCGCGACGGCGGTTCAACTCCGAGCCAAAAACCGGACGAAAACAAACCGGTATAAGGGATTTAATAATGGATACTGAAGATAAAATCCCTTTCACGGCCCACCTTGAAGAGCTGAGAACACGGCTGATACGTTGTTTCATCGCTGTTGGAATCGGGTTTGCCGCATCCTACGCATTCAAAGAAAAGCTGTTCCAAATATTAATAACACCGCTTACCACGGTTATGAATCCGGGGGATAAAATCATCTTTACGGGTCTTCCCGAAGCATTTTTTACGTATCTCAAGGTGTCGCTTCTCTCCGGTTTAATGCTGGCTGTCCCTGTTATTCTTTACGAGTTCTGGATGTTCGTTGCGCCGGGTCTTTACAAAAAGGAACGAAAAATCCTGGTTCCCATTATCATTCTTTCCTCTTTCTTCTTTGTGGGGGGGTCGCTTTTCGGTTACTTTATCGTATTTCCATACGGGTTTCGGTTTTTCTTAAGTTTTTCCACCGACACCATCCAGGCCCTTCCTTCCATGAAAGAATACCTGGGGTTTTCATCAAAGCTTCTCCTGGCATTCGGCCTTGTCTTTGAACTGCCCCTTGTATTAACCTTTCTGGCGCGGCTTGGTTTGGTTTCCGTTGATTTTTTAAAGAAAAATCGAAAATATGCAATCCTTTTATTTTTCGTGGGTGCTGCCATTCTTACCCCGCCGGATGTGGTGACGCAGACCATGATGGCATTACCGCTCATGCTCCTTTACGAAATCAGCATTATCGGTGCCCGGATCTTCGGGAAAAAGACGCCCGTCGAGAATGTTGCGGAAGCGGACACTGACGCCTGAGGCTTTGAAAATCTGACCGTCTTATTCATTATCCCCCTGTTTGACAATCGATTCTTCATGTTTATTTTATGTGGGGAATTATTTTAACTACCTATAAAATATAATAAAAAACAACAGGTGGAACATGCGTTTGGATAAGTTTACAATCAAATCACAGGAGTTCCTTGCAAATGCTCAGGCGCTTGCATCGGAGCTTAACAACCAGCAGGTCGAACCGGAGCACCTTTTATCGGTCATGCTCTCGGAGAAAGACAGCCTGGTTGTATCGCTTTTAAGGAAACTGGGGGTCTCTCCCGGAGGTGTTGCCGGGGAGGTTGAGCTCACCCTCTCCTCGCTGCCGAAAATCACCGGTGCGGGTCTGGGCGAGGCCTATCTTTCCCAGCGAACCCGGTCAATTCTGGATGCCGCCTTTAAAGAAGCATCCGGAATGAAAGATCAGTATATCAGCACCGAGCACCTGTTTCTTGCCATTGTGGATGAAAAGGCCGGGCATGCATCCGCCATTTTAAAAAAACAGGGGGTTTCAAGAGAGTCCGTATTAAAAGCCTTGATGGAACTCAGGGGGTCTCAAACCATTACCGATCAGAACCCCGAAGAAAAATATGAATCCTTAAACCGGTTCAGCAGGGATCTGACCGAACTGTCCCGCCTGGGAAAACTCGACCCCGTCATCGGTCGCGACGATGAAATTCGTCGAGTTGTCCAGGTTCTGTCCAGGAGAACCAAAAACAACCCGGTGTTGATAGGAGAACCCGGTGTCGGAAAAACGGCCATCATAGAAGGTCTTGCTCAACGGGTTGTTGCCGGCGATGTTACGGAAACATTAAAAAACAAGCGGCTGGTTTCCCTTGATATGGG
>Ga0180435_10000738_pt1 | contig 34748 bp, 27 predicted proteins | sample SS_ome_3_FD_132467 | JGI IMG/M metagenome (GOLD analysis project Ga0180435, IMG submission 132467) | Hypersaline lake sediment archaeal communities from the Salton Sea, California, USA - SS_3_S_1 metaG | ecosystem: Environmental > Aquatic > Non-marine Saline and Alkaline > Hypersaline >... | reverse complement strand
CCAGGAAGGAAGGTCCATTGGAAGGATAAAAAAGGATGAGAGATAGAGGAAGGCCATATGGATAATGTACACCGGGTAGGCTGCTTTGCTCAGGTATTCAAGCACTTTCCCGGGACGGTTCAAAAACCTGTAGCCAAAGCCCAGTACTGAGAAAATCCACAAATTTGATTCTATTGAAGTCAGATATAAAGGTGGCTGCAATTGAAACACAGTTATCCTGACTATATACAGCCCAATGGCCAGCGGCAGGGTAAACCACTTTGCCCTGGCCAGCATTGGCCAGAAGCCATTTTCCAACTGCACAAAACAGAATCCAAAGAAGAAAGCCAGCAGCCCCAGGAAAAAACCGTGCCAGGTCATGGCATAAAGTTCATAGGAACCGGGATTTACCAGGAGCACTTCAGCAACGAATACCAGTGCAATCCCGACAAGAATTGCTGGTGAGGAAAACAGTTTTCGTAAGAATGCCATTGTCTTGCTGTTCTCCTTCCGCATCATTAAGAAGAACAAAGGAGAAAACACCAGGACGTACACAAATATATTTGCAAGGAACCAGAGATGACCTGGGTTTAACATGTAGTCAAGATCAAGTTTGTAATATTTTTGCAGGAGGAAAAAGTGCAGGGGAACAATAAAAAACATTCCGAAGAGAAAGGGAAGAAGAATTCTGCCTGCTCTTTCCCCAATCAACTGCTTCCAGTTTCGCTTCCGCATTGCAAAGGATACCCCCATCCCACTTACGAAAAACAGGAGGGGTATGCGCCAGACGTTTAGCATAGCCAGTGGGGTCCACAGTGCTGTAATCGGATGCTGGCTCGTAATGAATCCAATGAAAACGCCCCAGGGCTGAAATGTGATGGCGATGTGGTAGATAAGAAGAAGCCCTATGGCGATCACGCGTAGCCAGTCGATATCATATCTTCTTTGATATGTTGTGCTTTCCGGGGCGTTGTTCATTGTTTTCATTGTATATGGTCTAAGCGGATTGTGAAACCGGTTTGGTTGTTGTCAAAGAAGCATCTTATAAATAAGGGGCCGGATCTCTTCAAGCTTTTCATAATCGAGTTCCAGTCCCATGGGTCCAAACTGCTGCAGAAAGAAATCATACACCGGGATCATTTGTTCAAAGGGTGCCTGAACGGTAGTTATCGCCAATTCTCCCCGGCTGTTAAGTATATTTTTGTCTGCACCATGAACGAGGAGTGCCTCCACGATTTCTTTCCTACCGAAAAAAGCCGCGACATGAAGTGCACTTGCACCATCATTGTTTTGCTTATTCAGATCAGCACCTGATTTTATTAGCGCCATTGCTACTTCTGTTTTACCAAAAACAGAAGCTGTTATCAGTGGTGTAGATCCTCCAAATGGATCTTTGGCATCCAGATCGCTTCCAGCAGCAATATGTTGCTCAATTAAAAGCACGTCTCCCGTCAGTGCTGCGGTATGTATGTCTGTTTTGGGTGGCCTGACTTTTTCAGTTTTCGTTTGTTCCTTATTATCGGTACCCTCAGTTTTTGTATTGCATGAAACATTTACAAGGAGGATGATCATCCCGAGGATCAATGGAAGAAAGCTGTTTTGCGATTGTTTTTGTGTTTTCATTTTATTTGATTTTTATGTTTGATTTTGTTGCTGTAAAGGTTCGGAAAGAGCTGACGCATCTCTAATCACCTATGGAGAAAAGAGCATCAACTTTCAGTTTGGAGATATAAAATATGACGCAGGAACATAAATTATGATGCAAGTGTTTAACTTCAGCAAGAATTTGTACCTTGTCGGAAGTCCTTTTCAGAACTTAGAACCGGGATTTTTATGGCAGAGTTAAGCAGGGCAGAACAAGAATTTTTGGATCAGATCAGATCGATCATCCGGGATCAGCTTTCCAATGAACAATTTGGAGTATCCGGGTTGGCAGGCCAGGCAGGCATGAGTCGTTCCAACCTGTTAAGGAAGGTGAAGAAACTAACGAATTTATCAGTGAGCCAGTTCATCCGCGAAGAAAGGCTGCGGCAGGGCATGGAGTTGTTGAAAACCTCTTCCTATAATGTTTCTGAAGTATCCTACCAGGTTGGTTTCGGAAGCACGTCCTATTTTATTAAATGTTTTCGTGACTATTATGGTTATCCACCAGGTGAAGTCGGAAAACAAACAACGCCTGGTAATCCTGTAGTAAGCAAAAAGAAAAAGACTGTTGTTAAGCGCGCCGCTATTATTGTACCACTGTTTCTCCTGCTGGTCATTGTTCTGGTCATTGTTTTGCGGACTGGCAGCAGGGAGCAGTCTGCCGAAAAATCCATTGCGGTTCTTCCCTTTAAGAATGAGAGTGAAGATGCTTCCAATGCTTACCTTGTAAACGGGCTCATGGAGGCAGTACTTAACAATTTGCAGCGGGTTGAGGATCTTCGGGTGATCAGCCGGACGTCGGTAGAAAAATACCGCGATAATCCCCAGGTCATTTCCGAAATAGCCAGGGAATTGAACGTCGGCTACCTTGTTGAGGGCAGTGGTCAGAAAGTGGGTGATCGCATCCTGCTTAATATCCAGCTTATCGAGGCCGCAACAGATCGAAACATTTGGGCAGGACAGTATGAAAGGAAAGTCGATGACATTTTTGCGCTTCAGAATGAAATTGCACAGCGTATCGCCAGCGAGGTACAAGCTGTTATCACACCTGAAGAAGCTGCCCGATTGGAGAAGGTTCCAACCGATAACATTGAGGCATATGATCTTTTTTTGCAGGGGAGGGAATATATGGAAATGGGAGGTGATGAAAACCTGCTGAAGGCAATTTCATTTTACAAAGAGGCACTGGAAATTGATCCCGGCTTTGCCATGGCACTTGCCAATATTTCAATTTCCTATTATTTTATGGATGCATACCAGGCGGAGAAAAGGCATACTTCAGAGATCAATTCCTATGCCGACAGGGCAATGCTGCTTGATCCCGGTCATGAGCTCAGCCTGATCGCCAAGGGGTTGTATTATATTAACAGCAGGGAATTTGAGATGGCTGTTCCCTATCTTGAGAGAGGCCTGGAACTTAATCCAAATTCCCTTTTGCTGATCAATATTCTGTCAGATTTTTATACTTCCGTAATTCCCAATACTGAAAAGTACCTCGAATTTGCTTTGAAAGCCTTGCGCCTGGAATTCCCCTCAACAGATTCTGTCGCCACAAGTTTTTCATATCTTCATATAGCCAATGCATTTATTCAGACAGGGTTTGCTGACCAGGCAATGCGATACATTGAGCGATCCCTTGTCTTCAATCCGGATAACCTCTATTCAGTATATGTAAAAGCGTATATCTCCTATGCTGGGCATAGGGATCTTCGGAAATTACAGTCTGACCTGCTGGCTGCCTTAACTGTTGACAGTACACGTTTGGATATTGTCCAGGAAGTAGCAAAAACCTACTACTATCTGCGGGATTTTGAAACAGCCTATGCCTACTACGAGGCTTTTAACCGGGCCAGGGAGCTTTATCATCTCGATATTTATCCCAATGAAAACGCAAAAATTGCTGTTACCTGCGATAAAGTTGGCAGAAAGGATGAAGCAAGAAAGTACTTTGACAGCTTTCTTTTATATGCCGAGAAGGACCACAGCCTGTATCAAAATCTGAGTCTGTCAGCCTATTATGCTTATCATGGAGAGATTGAGGAAGCCATGAACTACATGGAATTATTCACAAATGAGTCCGATTTCCAGTATTGGATCCTGTTGTTTTTCGAAATGGATCCACTTGTGGACAATATCAGTCAGCTTCCTGAATTCAAGGTTCTTTTTAAAAAGATCACATCCACTTTCTGGGATCAGCATGAAGCAATCAGGTCCTCTCTTGAAAAACAGGGATTGATTTAGGAGCAATTAAACAGGATCAATCCTTTTGTTCACTGTTGAGTATGAAGCGGTGAGCATAACTCTCTGCCCAAAATGATACATTTTCTTAAAACCGATATATGATCTTCTTAATACATTAAGTAAGATGAATCCATAAAACATAAGGTATGGTACATATGGAGAACTCTTTGAAATATGAGAAAATTAATCGGGCTATTATGATAATTCGAGGACAAAAAGTAATAATAGATAATGACCTGGCTGATTTATTTGGCATAAAGACATTTAGATTGAATGAACAAGTGAAGCGTAATATTCATCGTTTTCCGAATGATTTTATGTTTGAGCTCAATGAGGAGGAATTCGAAAATTGGAGGCGCCAATTTGGCACCTCCAATGAAGATAGAATGGGTTTAAGGTATCAACCATTTGCCTTTACTGAAGAGGGTGTTGCTCAGTTATCTACAGTTCTTAACAGTGATAGGGCAATAAGGGTCAATATTCAGATTATAAGAATGTTTACTAAGATGCGTTCTTTTGTACTTTCAAACAAAGACATTCTTAGAAAACTGGATGATATCGAAAGACAATACCATGATCATGATAAAAAGATTGAAGCAATTTTCAATTATTTAAAGAAGCTGAAGTCAGCAGATAAGGCAGAATCAGATTTCAAAAACCGGAATCGCATTGGATATAAACCCTAACATGAATTGAATTTTAAAAGGATTTCGAGAGACAAACCAGGGACAAAGAAGTCCCAACCATGAAGTTGAGGCCTGTATTATTCAGCAACAGCAAAGTTAAACCAACTCCACAAACAACCCCACCGTCGCCCGCCGAAGCTTATAAAGAGGTTTGCTTTTATAGCAAATGAACTGTCAGCGAAGGCGGGTCATCATTCTTTTCCACCTTTGCAATTTCTTTCGCGCGCAACCCTTTCAGTGCGAGGTCCCACTTCTTGTTGCTGAGCCCGGTCTGGCCTTTTAACTCGTTGAGGTCGACTGGCGATTTTTCTTTCAGAAGGTTCAGGACGAGGGACTCTTCATCGGTCAGATCAGTTTCCGCAGGCGCTTCCTCACCCTCCATAGTCTTGGCGGAGGAGGGCTCATTTTTATCCCCGGAATGAATTCCGGGGCCAGAAGAATGAATTCCGGAGCTCACTTCATCATTATTTGGTATAGATGCCTCATGGGCTCGACTATCGTCTCGGTTCGACATTCGCTCGGGTTTCATCTGCGGGAAGAACAACACATCCTGGATGCTGGTTTTGTTGGTCATGAGCATGGTCAGCCGGTCCATCCCAAGTCCCATTCCTGAAGTAGGAGGCATGCCATATTCCAGGGCACGAACGAAATCCATGTCGATGAACATGGCCTCATCATCACCTTTCTCCGACAATTTCAGCTGCTCTTTGAATCGCTCGTACTGGTCGATCGGGTCGTTCAGCTCGGAGTAAGCATTGCAGATCTCCTTGCCATTCACCATGAGTTCAAAACGCTCGGTCAGTTCGGGATTATCGCGGTGCTTCTTACACAACGGTGACATCTCCACCGGGTAATCGATGATAAAGGTGGGCTGGATGAAATGAGGTTCACACTTTTCCCCAAAGATTTCGTCGATCAGCTTGCCTTTTCCCATGGAGGCATCATATTCAATGCCAACAGATTCACAAACTTGTCGCAGTCCGGCTTCATCCATGCCCGATACATCAAAACCGGTATATTCCCTGATGGCATCCAGCATGGTGATGCGCCGGTATGGACGCTTGAAATCAATCTCCGTATCTCCCAGCATGACTTTCGTTGTGCCATGCAGGTCCAGCGCCACTTTTTCGATCATTTCCTCGGTGAATTCCATCATCCAGTTGTAATCCTTGTAGGCCACGTATATCTCCATCACCGTGAACTCCGGGTTGTGTGTCCGGTCCATCCCCTCGTTGCGGAAATCCTTGGAAAATTCATATACCCCATCGTAGCCCCCAACGATCAGCCGCTTCAGGTACAGTTCATTCGCAATTCGCAAATACAGCGGCATGTCCAGCGTGTTGTGGTGGGTGATAAATGGCCTGGCCGCCGCGCCGCCCGGGATGGGTTGCAATACCGGGGTCTCTACCTCCAGGTACCCTTTGCTGTTGAACAACTGCCGCAGCGAATTATAGATCTGTGTTCTTTTCCTGAATACTTCGCGGACCTCCGGGTTCACCACCAGGTCGACGTACCGTTGCCTGTACCTGAACTCCGGATCGGTAACGGCATCATAGGTCTTTCCGTCCTTCTCCTTTACGATCGGGAGCGGACGAATGGATTTGCTTAAAACAGTCAGCTTCTCCACGTGGATGGAAATCTCACCCATCTGGGTCCTGAAGGCAAATCCCCTGACGCCGACAAAATCCCCGATATCGAGAAGCTTTTTGAATACCGTATTGTACATGGTCTTGTCTTCACCCTCACAGATATCATCGCGCCGCACATAAACCTGGATCCGGCCCGACTCATCCTGCAGTTCCGCAAATGAGGCACTTCCCATGATCCGGCGGCTCATGATCCGGCCGGCTAAGGTGATGTCTTTCATGGCCGCCTCTTCCGTGTCGAATTTCTCCTTCACCTCCTTCGCTTTATGCGAAACGGTAAACATTGCCGCAGGGTAGGGGTCAATTCCCAGTCTGCGGATCTCTTCCAGTGAATTCCTCCTGATCTGTTCCTGCTCGGAAAGTTCGTGATGCGCCATGAATTTGTTATGTTTTAATACGATGCGGCAAAGATAGAGAAATCTCTAAAGAGTTCATAGGATGACGAAAGCATATGCTCCGCCGCCATTGCAAAATATTTCCTGCCGATAATGACAGATATTTCAGGTGATTATCCCATTAATTACTGCGAGGAAGTTACACCATTGGTTCTGCCGGACGAAATATCAAACGTTCCACATAGTAAAGACCGTCGATTATGTTATTTTTGTACTAAATATGCACAGAGGGGGATGGAGAAAAACTGGATCATCAAATCACAGGGGCCGGAGGCCGAAGTACTTGCGCTGAGCCGTGCGCTTGGCATAAATAAAGTACTGGCCAACCTGCTGGTTCAGCGAGGCATCCATACATTTGATGAAGCCAAATCCTTTTTCCGGCCTGATTTCGCACAACTGCACGACCCCTTTTTGATGCAGGACATGGAAGCTGCCGTGGAACGTATCCGGGCGGCCATCAGCAACAATGAAGGTGTGCTGATCTATGGAGACTATGATGTGGACGGCACCACGGCCGTTGCGCTCATGTATTCCTTTCTCAAGGACCACCTGGAAGAGATCGACTATTATATACCCGACCGTTACAGCGAGGGATATGGGGTCTCGCAAAAGGGAATCGATTATGCGGCCGAAAAGGGCTACCGGATGATTATTGCACTGGATTGCGGTATCAAGGCCGTGGAAAAGATTGCTTACGCCCGGTCCAAGGGAATCGATTTTATAGTATGCGACCACCATACACCCGCCGAGATACTTCCCGAAGCCGTGGCGGTGCTTGACCCCAAGCGGTCCGACTGCAGTTATCCTTTCAAGGAACTGTCAGGATGCGGTGTGGGATTCAAACTGATCCAGGCGTTGTCAGCAAAGATGGACATCCCGTTTGATGACATCACCCACCTGCTCGACCTCGTGGTGGTGAGTATTGCATCTGACATTGTACCCATTACCGGAGAGAACAGGATCCTGGCCTATTTCGGGCTCCAGCAGCTTTCCAAATCGCCACGTACCGGCCTGCAGGCGATCAAAAATGTGTCGGCTTTTAACGACAACAATATCACGGTGGAGGAAATCGTCTTCAAGATTGGTCCCCGCCTGAATGCAGCTGGAAGAATGGAATCGGGCAAGACCGCGGTGGAACTGCTGGTCAGCGATGACATGGAAATGGCGCTGTCGATCAGCAAAAACATCAACCTGATCAATACAGAGCGCCGCGATGTGGATACCTCCATTACACGGCAGGCGGTGGAGATGATCCAGAAGGACAGGCTGCTGCAGGAACAGAAATCCACGGTATTGTATAATCCTGAATGGCACAAGGGGGTGATCGGAATCGTGGCCTCCCGCCTGATGGAACACTATTACCGCCCCACGGTCATTCTTACAAAATCCAACGGACTGGCGACAGGATCTGCACGTTCGGTGAACGGATTTGATCTCTACCAGGCCATAGAAGCCTGCAGCGACCTGCTGGAGAATTTCGGGGGACACAAATATGCAGCCGGTCTGACCATGAAGGTGACCAACATCAAGCGCTTTTCAAAACGGTTTGAGGAATACATCCACGAGAATATCCACCCCGATCAGCTCATACCGGTGGTGGAAATCGATACCGAGTTGCAATTGTCTGAAATCGACGATAAGTTTGTCAGGATACTCAACCAGTTCAGACCGTTCGGACCTGAGAACCCGGCGCCCGTATTCCTGACCGAAAATGTTTCCGACAATGGAATGGGCAAACGGGTTGGCACCGAGGGCGATCACCTGCGGCTGCAGCTTGTGCAGGAGGAAAATCCCTTCAAGGTGTTTACTGCAATTGCCTTTCAGCAAGGGAAAATGTTTGAAAAGATCCTGCAGGGAAGGTCCTTCGACCTGTGTTATTCGGTGGAGGAAAATGAATACCGTGGCCGAAGAAGCACGCAGCTGAATGTGCGGGATTTAAAGTTTGACTGATATATTTTAACTGTATTCCGGAGCCAGGCGCAGCTGGCTTTCGGGTACCGGTTAAGGCAGCTGTTTATGCACATTTCGTGTATTAAGGACTGACACAAATCAGATTTTCATGAACCAATCATATACACCATGAAAGCTTTATCACGCATTAATTACACCCCGGTTTTACTTATCAGTCTATTCATGATCCTGGTGATATCCGGATGCTCCAATTACGAGGATGTCTCCGAATGCCTGGATGGCAGGACCTACGGGTTCTGGAACGGTCTCTGGCATGGGATCATTGCCCCCATCGACCTGGTGGCCATGATCTGGCGGGAGGATGTGACCGTTTTTGCGCCCAATAACAACGGGTTCTGGTACTCATTCGGATTTGTGCTGGGTTCGGGCGGATGGGGATTCCTGGGAGGCAAAGGTGCCCGCAGCTCGCGCAGGAGAAGGAGCGAGGACCGGTAGATCAGTTGGCCCTTGGAAGCAGCCAGCGTCCAGTTTAAGTGTGGTCTGCAGCAACAATTCCGGCATTTGCACTCAGAAAAGATCTACCTGGAACTGGAATTCCAGGTCGGTCAGTCGGTTGCCATTGCGGGCATCGTTCCCTGTGCCTGTTTCCCACCTGTGGGCATAAACCGTCAGCCCGCATTTGCCGCGCAGCGTAATCCTGCGACCTATCTTTGTTGAAAAAACCAAAACATTCCGGCTGCCTGTTCCAGCCCACGACGGGAACAGGAAGCTGTATTTTACACCAGGCTCGTAGCTGTAGATGCGGTTCTCCCAGTCACCGACATCAAACAGCAGGTACCTGTAGGTGATCCGGATGCCCTGGCGTGGAATCCATTGCACCTGCTGGTAGATCATGCTGCCGGTGTTGCTTTCAGGTCCGGGTCTTATAATATTATATCTTTTTCCGGACCCTGGTGCGGGTTCAAGGCCGGCTTTGTCTCCCGGAACTGTTTCCTGTTCTTCACCCGTGACCGTAGCAGGATCAATGGCTGTGACAATCCCCTCGGGATACACATTCCTGTGCGCACTGATCTCAGCCCTTCCCTGCAGTATGATCGTTTCCACCGGCGACCACCTGTAATGGATCCTGAAGTGATGGTTCTGCTTTCCAGTAAGAGAACCGTTCCCGGGCCTGTTCCCTGCATTGATTTCCAGTTTTGTTTTCCCGGAATACCTGAGTACGATTGTGGGTCCGCCGGGTGTTCCCCAGGAACAATCAATAACAGTGTAGCGCTCAGGAATCCCGGGCTCTGTATAGCGGGCTTCCCGGCCGGATACTTTGAGATCGTGTTGCACGGTCATCCTTCCATGCCTGAATGGCGTGATCTGCAGCCCCAGCCGAAGGTCGTATGCATCATCTTCTGAATTCCCTGTTGCGGGCATAGCGCCCCGGTAGCCGGGCGAAAGCCGTTGAAGGGATGCCCCTGCTGAAAGCGCCGGGTTGACCACCAGGGAACCTCCGATGGTGGCAGCACCCTGAAATGTATTGTCGAGTGCTACTTCGCCATAGAACTCATAATTTGTTCCGAAGGCTACGCCGTAGACCGACATCGCTGCCCGGGATGAGTTCAGTGGATCCGAACCCTTCAATGTATCCGAACCCTTCAATGTATCCGGACCATTCGATACATCCGAACCCTTCATTAAACCTCTGCGCTTCAATGGATCCACGTCCAATGGATCCGAACTCTTCATTAAACCTGAGCGCTTCAGTTTATCCACGTTCAATGGATTCCCAAACTCCATTGGATCCAACATCTTCAGTGAATCTGTTCCCCTTTGCGTCAGCTGCATCAGTGCACCTGTAAAGGAACAACCTGCGTAGTAGTTTTTTCCTGACCTGTTGAGAGAAGTGCCTGCTGATGAAATCCGGGCAAGATCAAAACCTTTGCTTTCGCCGGTGGTCCTGTGCAGGCCCGTTTGCCGGGTCATCTCAAAAAGGTCCTTCTTTTCTGCCATCCTGAAAAACGAGATGTCGGCAGGTGTATGTGACAGGAACATGTCGAGGTCCCATTTCCCCAGTGAAGCCGAGCCGTGCGCTCCCCGGAAGTAATCATATTCCAGGGTGGAGGCGAAGGGTTTTCCGCAGGATCTGCGGTATCCGTTCAGTGCATTCCCTGAACTGCGGGAACTGAACCCCAGCCGGTGGACCAGTCCCATCCCCCGGTGGATCCTGAAATTCCCGATAACCAGCTGTTCAATGAAGTTCCCGGGTGTATATGCCAGGTATCCGGTGAAGTGCTCGGGTCGCGCCTGGTTGAACCAAGTCTCCCCTGGGTCCTTTTCAAATGCTGCTCCCAGTGAAAGCTGGTCACCATGACTGATCCGGAGGCGTTGTGTAAACTTCAGGGGGCCTCCGTGGTAGGCTGAAGGTTTCCCTTCTGCATTGAGAAGCCCAGAGGCGGGTGGAGACCGGTAGGCAACATTTGTCAGCAGCATCCCGTCAATGTGTTGCCTGGTTTCCGGGTGTTCTTTCTCCGAAAATGAGATCATCAGCCGGATCTCCTCCAGGAATTCCCTGTTGATACCCGGGATGGCAGTCAGTTCACAGATGCTGAAAAAGGGACCGTACCGATCCCGCTGGTCCATGATCGCAAACACCTGGAACGGGGTAAAGATCCCTGCTTTTTCAAGCTCCTCACTGCTGCAATTGTTCAGGTCGACCGGTTGCTCAATATGCCTGGTGACGTCGGCATACAGTTCTTCAGCCTGTCCGCCCTGGCCGTTTTCCATGAGTTCCTGCATGATCCATTCGGCTCCCGCGGGATCCTGTGCATTCGCCAGCATTGCCATAAGCAGTCCTATGAGGGTCCAGGCTGTTCTCATCTTGCTGGTTGCCAGGTGAACATAATTGCAGGATGCAGTCCCGGGAGGGCCGACCAGGCCGTGGCAAGATGCACGCCGAATTCGTTGTGCTGAAAACCGGTACCAAAGGCATACGTGGCAGGGGAGGAATGGAACCCGCAGGCCAGGGTGACCCGTTCAGAAAGCACATATTCCAGTCCGAGATTCACTTGTGCAGGTGCAGCGCTTCGGTAGCTGCATTCAACAAGCAGTGTTGTGTTTTCATAGATGACATGAGAGAGACCGGCTGCGATCATGGCAGGGAACAACGGTCCATAGCCAGCGTGGTTCCCCACGGTTACCGGGTTCAGCAATACGATCCCTGCCCGTGTGGCTGTTGAAAAGTCATAGTGCAGTCCGGCGCCCCATCCCACTGTCCAGAGATAGTTCCAGTCGCCTGTTATTGCCGTGTTATAGTAACGGAAACTGATGCCGGCGAAGAGACACTCCGCTAACTGCATACCGTAGGCAAGTTCAACAGAAAGATCGCGGTACCCGCTGATCCCGTAGTCGGTGATCCCCAGTCTAAAGGTGCCGGGACCGGAGGGCAGGATTCCGCTAAGACTGGACACTCCAAGCTCCCGCATGGCGAAAGGCCGGGAATGTCCCGTGCTGTATTCCGGCGACCGGAGCCCGGCCAGGAGGGCAGGATTGAATAGTACATGTTCGCCGTCTGTTCCTATGGTACACAGGTCTCCCCGCGCCAGTCCGAAGGCATTGGGGCATGGTTCCTGGGCGGCACTTCCCAGGAAGAAAGACAAAAAAAAGACCGGGAGAAAAATTCCCGGTCTCTGATTTGCCCACTGTTTGAATGGGTCAGTCATATGTTATGTTTCAGTGTTTACAAAAAAAGCAAGGTGCTGATTTGCTGGTGATGCTGTATGTCTTTTAAATCAATGAGGGTCCAGACGAACAACCTGTTCAGCACCCGATCAGTTCAGTAAATGATCAGTTCAGTATATGATCAGTTCAGTGATCCGGATCAGTTCATTATCCGATCAGCAAATGATCAGTTCAGCAAATGTTCAGAAAAGGATCAGATCAGTGATCCCGATCAGATCAGCATCCGATCAGCAAATGATCAGTTCAGCAAATGTTCAGAAAAGGATCAGATCAGTGATCCCGATCAGATCAGCATCCGATCAGCAAATGATCAGTTCAGCGATCCCGAACCGATCAGCATCCGATCAGTAAATAATTGGATCAGCAGATGATCAGTTCAGTGATCCCGATCAGATCAGCATCCGATCAGCAAATGATCAGTTCAGCAAATGTTCAGAAAAGGATCAGATCAGTGATCCAGATTACTTTAGCACCCGGTCAGTTCAGCACCCGGTCAGTTCGTCTTGAACTTGAATTTTACTGCTTTCAGTTCTTCATTTGCCTTGACGATTTTGCTCTCCAGGCTGGATTTGAATGACTCCATTTTCCGCATGATTGTTTCGTCGCCTGTAGCCAGTATCTGTGCTGCAAGAATGCCCGCGTTCCTTGCTCCGTCGATTCCGACCGTTGCCACCGGTATTCCGGGAGGCATCTGTACAATGGAGAGCAGCGAATCCCATCCGTCGAGGGAGATGGAAGCTTTCACCGGCACCCCGATGACCGGCAGTGTGGTAAGTGCTGCCACAACACCCGGAAGGTGGGCTGCACCTCCTGCGCCGGCGATGATCACCCTGATGCCGCGGTTGTATGCGCCACGTGCAAAATCCATGGCCTGCTGCGGAGTGCGGTGTGCAGAAAGCGCGTTGATCTCAAATGGAATTTCAAATTCGTCGAGGACCTTTGCTGCCTGTTCCATGATGGGAAGGTCGGAGGTGGACCCCATAATGATGCTTACTTTTGGATTCATGTATTGATTGTTTTGGTTGATGATTGCATACTGTTAATAACCGTAATACTGCAAAGAAATACTGACTGTTCATAAAACACCACCAACCTTGTGCGGTTCACAGGAACAGCACTTTTTTTCATCCTTGCTGGTTGATGTGGCGAAGACCGCAATTCTCGGTCATTCGGGAGCCAAATTTCGTAAAAAAACGTAAAAAAACCGACTGAAAAACTGTAAATCGGCATATTCTTGCAGGAACAGCAGGATATTTCGTTGTTTTAAACTTTTTTTATCTTCGCAGAAACTTTTCTGAATATGTCGAAAAAGCGCACCAAAGTACTCGACCTTACTTTCGAGACCACGATCACTGAAGAGAGGATCCGCAGTGAGATCTCCCGTATCGCCACTGAGATGAACCGGGACCTGGCCGGAAAAAACCCTATCTTTCTGGGTATTTTGAACGGGGCCTTCATGTTTGCCAGCGACCTGTTCAAGCAGATAACCTTTCCCTGCCAGATCACCTTCCTGAAACTGGCCTCATATGAGGGGACCCAGACCACCGGTACTGTAAAACAGCTCATCGGGATCAACCAGGACCTGAAGGACCGCACCGTAGTGATCCTGGAAGATATCGTCGACACGGGCATCACCCTGGATACGATTATCCGGCAGTTGAGCGGGTATCAGCCAAAGGAAATCATGGTTGCCACCATGCTCCACAAGCCCGAAGCTTTGCAGAAGGAGGTGAAGCTGGATTACGTGGGATTTGAGATTCCCAACGAATTCGTGCTGGGTTACGGGCTCGATTACAACGGTTACGCAAGAAATCTTCCTGAAATATATACTTTGGTGAAAGATTGATGGTAAGATTTTTTACTTTTGCACCTTTCTTTTATTCACCATTCTAATCAAACGCATAACATGTTAAATATCGTATTATTCGGACCTCCCGGATCCGGGAAAGGAACACAGGCAGAAAAGCTCATTAAAAAGTACAACCTCATCCACATTTCAACAGGCGACCTGCTGCGCAGTGAAGTGGCAAACAAAACCAGCCTTGGCATGGAGGCAAAAAAAATCATGGATGCAGGTGAACTGGTCCCGGATGAGATCGTCATCGGGATGATCAGGAAAAAGCTGGAAGAGCACAAGAGCGGGCCTGGTTTCGTATTTGACGGTTTTCCGCGGACAGTTGAGCAGGCCCGGGAACTCAGGAAAGCGCTTACGGATTACGACGAGCGTGTTACCATGGAAATCTCCCTCGAGGTGCCCAGGGAAGAACTGTTAAAAAGACTGGTTAAACGCGGTGAGGAAAGTGGCAGGTCGGATGACAATGAGCAGACGATCAACAACCGGATTGATGTGTATGAGCGCCAGACCGTGCCCGTGACCTACTACTATGAAAAGATGCACAAGCACGTACCCGTGAACGGGATCGGTACCATTGACCAGATATTTAAAAGGATCGTGGATGCCGTGGAGGGATTCGAAAAGTTTCATGAGCCCAAGGCATAGTATTTTCCCCCTATAATATTGAAAAGGTGGCTTTGGCTGCCTTTTTTTTGTCTGTTATTGAACGATTTAACTGTGTGCGCAACTGCATTTCTCAGGGAACTTTGTATTTTTACGTTATGAGCAATTCCAACTTTGTCGATTATGTGAAGATCTTCTGCCGCTCCGGGAAGGGCGGACCCGGGTCTGCACACCTGCACCGTGACAAATTCACCCGCAAGGGAGGACCTGATGGCGGGGATGGCGGCAGGGGAGGCCATGTGATTGTCAGGGGGAATGAACAACTCTGGACCCTGCTGCACCTGAAGTTCCAGAAACATATATTTGCCACCAACGGTGAGGCGGGAGGTTCTTCATTGAAAACCGGTGCCGACGGCAAGGATGTGATTATCGAGGTGCCGTTGGGCACTGTGGCCAAAAATGCTGAAACCGGTGAACCGCTCTTCGAGATTACTTCCCATAATGAAGAGCAGGTCCTGATGCCCGGTGGACGGGGTGGACTGGGCAATGACCATTTCAAGTCATCGACCTTCCAGACTCCGCGTTTTGCCCAGCCTGGTGAACCAGGGCAGGAGGACTGGGTGATCCTGGAGCTGAAACTGCTGGCGGATGTCGGCCTGGTGGGATTTCCCAATGCCGGCAAATCCACGCTGCTCTCGGTGGTCTCTGCTGCCAAACCCAAAATTGCCGATTATCCGTTCACTACCCTGGTACCAAACCTGGGGATCGTCAAGTACCGCGACGACAGGTCGTTCGTGATGGCCGACATCCCGGGGATCATCGAAGGGGCCAGTGAGGGTAAGGGGCTGGGTCACCGGTTCCTGCGACATATCGAACGAAACTCCATGTTGCTGTTCATTGTTCCGGCCGACAGCGACGATATCCGCAAGGAATACGAAGTGCTGGTAAATGAACTGAACGAATATAACCCGGAATTGCTGGATAAGCAGCGACTGCTGGCAATTTCCAAATCGGACATGCTGGATGAGGAACTGATGGACGAAGTACGGCAGGACCTCCCGGAGGTTCCCTATGTGTTTATTTCCTCCGTGGCCAACCAGGGACTTGTGCAGTTGCGCGACCGAATCTGGAAAATGTTGAACGGATAAAAATAAGGAATTACTTTTGATGCATGCTTTCCACACTGAATGAACTGGATACCAGGCTGTTTTTATTTCTTAACGGCCTGCACAACGATGCTTTTGACAGTATCATGTTCTGGATCAGCGGGAAAACCACCTGGTGGCCATTTTACCTGTTGCTGCTGTTTTACCTGGGCTGGACCCGCAGGTGGCAACTGGTACCCATCATCCTTTCCATTGCGCTGGCAGTGACTCTTGCTGACCAGGTTTCAGTGCACCTGTTCAAGGAGGTTTTTGAACGGCTCCGGCCATGCAGGGAGCCGGCACTTCAGGACCTGGTGCACCTGGTGAACGGCAAGTGCGGGGGGATGTACGGCTTCGTTTCATCGCATGCTGCAAATAGTTTCGCTGTTGCCATGCTGCTGCTGCTGATCGTCAGGAAAGGTTGGTTCACTGCACTTATGTTGTTCTGGGCAATCATCGTGAGTTACAGCAGGATCTACCTTGGGGTCCATTACCCGGGCGATGTGCTGGGCGGTGCTGTTTTGGGTATGGCCATCGGTTTGCTGGTATACCTGGTTTTTGCATGGACGATCCGGAAACTTCCGGCCTCATGGAAAATGCAGGGTCCAGGTAATGGTCCGGTGCTATAAAATCCTCATCACTGAGCAGAAACAATACAGCAGTCCAGTTACATAATGTGATGAGGGTAGAAACGAAGCAGGTACTGTCATGGAGAAGGTTGCTCATTCAGCATTATGATCAGAAGGATTGACCTCGCCCGGATCGAAGAGTATAATTTATAACAGACAAAATAAAAATGTATAAAATATGATCTGCTTGTGAAATGTATCCTGAGTGACAATCCCGATCCCTATTTCAACCTCGCAGCAGAGGAGTACCTGCTGAAACATTTTTCAGAGGATTTCTATTTTCAGTATGTAAACAGACCTTCTGTAGTGGTGGGGAAGCATCAGAATGCGCTGGCTGAGGTTGATACCGGTTACCTTGAAGAGCAGGGGATTCTCCTTGCAAGGCGCATTTCAGGAGGCGGCGCGGTCTACCACGATCCTGGCAACCTGAACTTTGCCTTTGTCACCAACGAATCGCCGGGAGACTTCATTAAGTTTAAAAAATATACGGCGCCGGTCATTGCTGCCCTGCAGGAACTCGAACTCGCTGCCTGCATGGGAAAGCGGAATGAACTGCTTTCGGGCGACCGGAAGATTTCCGGAACGGCGAGTCATGTGTTTAAATCGCGGGTGCTGCACCATGGAACGCTGTTGTATGCAACCGACCTGGAACGCCTTTCGAAGTGCCTGTACGTGGAAGCCGGCAGGTTCCGCGACAAGGCGGTGAAGTCAGTGCGGTCTGAAGTTGTGAACCTGCGGGAACTGATGGCGGAACCTATGTCGAATGAAGCTTTCTTCAGACATGTGTATGAACATATCCTTCAGTCGACGCAGGAGCATGAAGCACATGTATTTACACCCGGTGACCTGGACGCAATCAATACGCTGGCAAGGGAGAAATTCAGCACATGGGAATGGATTTATGGTTATTCACCGGGATTCGAGCTGGAGCGGACAATTCCGTTAGCCGGGGAAGTGCTGCATTCAAGGGTTTATGTGCACAGGGGAGTCATCGAAGAGGTGATTTTCGGCGGGACGGTGCAAATGGATTCATCGAAGGTTGCAGCCGCCCTGAAAGGTGCCAGGCATAGCCGGCAGGAGGTGATAAAAATTCTTTCCGGGCTGGACCTGGATGCAGAGATCACAGATGCCATCATTCCCGCCCTGTTCTAGCAAGTCAGCTCCTGGCGGTTTCTGTTTCGTGGAACAATCAGCAATGAACTTATTTTATTGCCGCTGGATCGCGTTGACCACACGTTCGTTGACCCTTCCGAGGCCGTCGATGGTCATATCGGCCTGGCTGTACCAGGGTTCCCTTTCGGTCAGCATTTCGCGGATCGCAGCAGACATTTCCTCTTCGGATTTGCCCTCCAGCAGCGGACGTTTTGTTTTTGATTCCTTCAGCCTGGAAAGCAGTGCCTCGGGAGTGAGCTTGAGGTAGATTGTAAGTCCGGAGGCTTTCAACAGCTGCATGTTGTTTCCATGACATGGGAGGCCACCGCCGGTGGCGATCACCACCTGCTTCAGTTGATCGGTTGCTTTTATTGCTGCCGTTTCCAGTTCCCTGAAACGGGCTTCGCCCTCTCCTGCAAATATTTCCGGGATCGTTTTCCCCTCTTTTTCTGAAATCCACTCGTCCATGTCCAGGAAATCGTACCCCATCATCCGGGCGATCTTTTTCCCATGCGTGGTTTTCCCTGAACCCATGAACCCTATGAGGTAGATCCGGGAGTGCATGACTAAAGTTCGAGTTTCATTTGTCCGTTCGATTCCCTGCCGTCGTCCTTCTTCTTTGCTTTGGCAGTTTCTTTCGGATCCCCATCGGGCGTATTGCCGCCTTTTTTTGGCGGGCCGTCCTCTTTTTTCGGTACAACAATTTCCAGGGGGACATCATCGGGTTGCTGATCAGCATCCCCGGCATCCTTTGCTTTCTTCACTGAGGCAGGTGACTTTTTCCCTGCATCTTTGTCTTTCTCTGCTGGGGTGGTCCCTTTCTTCCCTGCATCTTTGTCTTTTTCCGCTGGGGTGGTCCCTTTCTTCCCTGCATCTTTGTCTTTTTCCGCTGGGGTAGTCCCTTTCTTCCCTGTATCTTTGTCTTTTTCCGCTGGAGCAGCTCCCTTCTTTCCTGCAGCTTTTCCTTTCTTCCCCGGAACATCCTTCTTACCGGATGCGGGTTGTTTTGTTTCGGCTTCCTCTTCCTCGTTCTTGCCGGATGCGGCTGCAATTCCTGTCCCGGCTCCGGCATTTCCAGTTTCAGATTCGGCATTGCCTGTCGTGGGTTCAGTACTGCCAGTCCCGGCGCCTGTTTCGCCTGTTTCAGCTCCGGCATTGCCTGTCGCGGATGCCATATTGCCTGTCGCGGATGCCATATTGCCTGATCCTGATCCTGCACCTGCACCTGCACCTGCTCCTGTTCCTGCTCCTGCATCCGGATCGTCGGCACTGTCACCGGTATCCCTGTTTTCTTCGGGAACGATGGTCGGTTCAAGCTCTTCGATCACCTTCACCTCGTAATTGGACAACCGCTTGCCCCGGGCCCTGAAGCTTTTCACGGCAATAAATTCCGCTACTTCGATGATCTCCGGATCACGGTCCTTGTTTTTTCCGCCGAACTTAAGCTCCAGCCGCGGGTATTCCACTTCCATGATCTGGATCAGCCTGGAATCCGGATGGTCGCCGATGAAGCTGGTGAGTCGCTCAGTGGGCTCCAGCTGGAACCGTTTGATATAGTAGTAGTCCTGTTCTGCATCGTAATAGGCAGCGGACCAGATCTTGCTGGATCTGAATTTCTCGATGATCAGCAGGTCATCCTCGAAATGGTTCGTAAGGTCGAAGCTTGTGGTTCTGAATGCACCCGATTTTGTGATCACCAGGAGCAGGTCCTCTCCGCCGAATTCACCAAGGAAAACCCCGCGTGCATCTGCATTGAGGCGGTTAACGTCCTCGTCGAACCAGATCTTTCTTCCACCGAGGGTGGACACACCCTTTTCTTTCATGGTGATCCGGTGCACGGCATACTTGGAAAGAATGTTTCCTGCGGCGTTCCGGCCCTTGATGGACAGTTCACTGAAGTCCAGTTCGAAAACCGGTTTCTTCAGTCGCGGTCTCGGCTTGAGGTGTACCTTCACGGTTTCCGCCTCGCCATTGGGATTGGCGGTCATGTAAAGGATCCTGGTATGCTTATGCTCCTTGCCGATATTGTAGATTTTTTCACGCGTTATGCCGGTGATCGGGCACCGTTTCATCATGGTGTTCCCGGTGTTCCCGTCGTAATAGATCACGTTATAAATCGTACGCTTGTCGTTGCGCTTGAAGACTGCCACACGGATAATGTTCTTGCCCACGAACAGTTTATCAGCCACCCTGTTGATCACATAGGTGCCGTCTCTCAGGAACACGATAATGTCGTCCAGGTCGGAACAGTCACCAACATATTCGTCCTTGCGCAACCCGGTTCCGACAAATCCGTCGACACGGTTCACATAGAGTTTCTCGTTGGCCACCACCACTTTGGAGGCAACGATGTTCTCAAAACTCCTGATCTCGGTCTTCCTGTCGCGTCCCTTGCCGTGTTTCTTTTTGATGTTCCTGTAGTAATCGATGGTATACTCCACGAGGTGGTCAAGGTGGTACTGTACTTCCTTGATCTCGTCCTCGATTCCCCTGATGATCTCATCGGCTTTTTTGACATCAAACCTGGAGATTCGCTTGATCTTTATCTCTGTCAGTTTGATGATATCATCGCGGGTTACTTCCCTTTGCAACAGGTTTTTGAATGGATCGAGACCTTTGTCGATGGCCTCGATTACGGCTTCCCAGGTTTCGCATTCTTCAATATCGCGGTAGATCCGTTCCTCGATGAAAATTTTCTCGAGGGACGACATGTGCCATTGCTCCATCAGCTCACCGAGCCGGATATCCAGTTCCTGTTTCAGCAGGTTTTTGGTATTATCGGTGTTGACTCTGAGTACCTCGCTGACACCGATAAACCTGGGCGTGTCATTGTCAATCACGCAGCAATTGGGGGAAATGGAAACTTCACAATCTGTGAAGGCATACAGCGCGTCGATGGTTTTGTCCGATGAGATATTGGGTGCCAGGTGGACCATGATCTCCACATTCTCCGCCGTATTGTCATCGATCTTCTTGATCTTGATCTTTCCTTTTTCGTTGGCTTTAACGATGGAGTCAATGAGTGTACCGGTGGTTTTTCCAAAGGGCAGGTCCCTGATTACCAGTGTTTTCTTGTCCAGCTTCTCGATGCGGGCCCTGACACGAACCTGTCCACCCCGTATCCCGTCGTTGTATTTGCTGAAGTCGGCGTTTCCCCCGGTGGGGAAGTCGGGATACAATTCAAATTCCTGTCCCTGGAGATGTTTGATGGAAGCGTCGATGAGTTCGTTGAAATTGTGCGGCAGGATCTTGGAGGAGAGGCCCACCGCGATTCCTTCGGCACCCTGTGCAAGCAGGAGCGGAAACTTTACCGGCAGTGCAAACGGTTCCTTGTTCCGCCCGTCGTAGGAAAGTTTCCAGTCCGTGGTTTTCGGGTTGAATACCACGTCGTTGGCAAAAGGGGAGAGCCTGGCTTCGATGTATCTTGCTGCCGCGGCGCTGTCGCCGGTGAAAATGTTCCCCCAGTTTCCCTGCATATCGATCAGCAGTTCCTTCTGACCCAGTTGCACCAGGGCATCCCCTATGGAAGTGTCGCCATGGGGGTGGAACTGCATGGTGTGCCCGATGATGTTGGCCACCTTGTTGTAGCGGCCGTCGTCGAGTCGTTTCATGGAGTGCAGGATTCGCCGCTGCACAGGTTTCAGTCCGTCCTGTATATTGGGTACTGCCCGTTCAAGGATCACATAGGAGGCATAGTCAATGAAATAGTCTTCGTACATTCCCGTGAGTTTGGTGATCTTCGGGGAGACACTGCCGCCTCCCTGGCCACCATCGGGGGAACCTTCTACAGGTGTGGAATCTTCAGCATTTTGGGAATCTCCGGTATTTCCGGAATTTTCAGTATTCCCGGATCCTTCGCTGTTATTCGATTCTTCAGGTATATTTTCGTTATTGTTCAGGTCTTCGTTCATAAATAAAAAATTGTTCTTACGTCCCGGGCTTCGTCCTCAAGCAACAGATTTCAGGTAACAGATTTCAATTTGCTGGTTTTATACCACAGGTTCAGGCTCATTGGCCGAAAAACGCATGCCGGTGCGCCAGCCCTTGTTCCTTTATGGTCATATTGCTACCAGGTCCTCTTCCACTCTCAGTCGTTCAATGATAAAATCCTGCCGGTCGGGGGTGTTCTTTCCCATATAAAAATCAAGGATATCATGGATATCGTCTTCCTTGCCAAGTTTCACAGGTTCCAGGCGGATGTCGGTGCCGATAAAGTTTCCGAACTCATCCGGCGAGATTTCGCCCAGGCCCTTGAACCTGGTAATTTCGGCTGTCGCGCCGATCTTTACTTTTGCAGCCTCTTTCTCTTCCTCGGAATAACAGTAGATGGTTTCCTTCTTGTTTCTTACCCTGAAGAGGGGAGTCTGCAGGATAAACAAGTGTTTGTTCCTTACCAGGTTGGGGAAGAACTGCAGAAAGAAAGTCAGCAACAGCAGCCTGATGTGCATTCCGTCCACATCCGCATCGGTAGCGATCACAACATGCTTATAGCGCAATCCTTCCAGGTCCTCTTCGATATTCAGCGCCGACTGGAGGAGGTTGAATTCTTCGTTTTCATACACCACCTTCTTGGTGAGGCCGAACGAGTTCAACGGTTTCCCGCGCAGACTGAAGACTGCCTGGGTGTTGACATTCCTCGATTTTGTGATGGAACCCGATGCTGAATCTCCCTCGGTGATGAAGATGGTGGTTTCATTCTTCATGTCGTGGCTGGTATTGTAATGCACCTTGCAATCCCTCAGTTTCTTGTTATGCAGACTGGCTTTTTTGGCGCGCTCCTTGGCCAGTTTCTTGATTCCCGATATCGCTTTCCGCTCCTTCTCATTCTCCTGGATCTTCTTCAGCAGGATATTGGCGGTATCCTGGTGCTTGTGCAGGTAATCGTCGAGCTTGGAAGTAATGAAGTTCATGATAAAATTCCGCACACTTGGCCCGTCAGGCCCGATGTCCCTGGATCCCAGCTTGGTCTTTGTTTGTGATTCAAATACCGGTTCTTCCACTTTGATGCTTACTGCGGCGATGATGGAAGTGCGTATATCGGAAGGATCATAATCTTTTTTGTAGAAGTCCCTGATGGTTTTCACCAGCGCTTCCCTGAATGCCACCAGGTGTGTGCCTCCCTGGGTGGTATGCTGACCATTGACGAAGCTGTAGTATTCCTCGCCGTACTGGTTGCCGTGGGTAATAGCAACCTCGATATCCCCATTCTGCATATGTATGATCGGGTAAAGGCCCTCGTTGCTCATGTTCTCAGACAGCAGGTCTTTCAGACCGTTCCGGGAGATGAACTTCTGCCCGTTATAGACGATGGTGAGCCCTGTGTTCAGGTAGGTGTAGTTCCTGAGCATCGTCTCGACGTATTCGTCGTTGAATTTAAAGGTTCCGAACATCTCCTCGTCGGGAACGAAGCTGATGGCGGTACCGTTCTTCTCCCCGGTATTGCTTTCCCCGTTATTTGAAATGAGGTTGCCCTGGGAGAAGTCCACCAGTTTGGTTTTGCCTTCGCGGTGCGACTGGATAACGAAGCTGGAAGAAAGGGCATTCACGGCCTTGATCCCAACGCCGTTGAGTCCCACGGATTTCTTGAATGCCTTGGAGTCGTATTTGGCACCGGTATTCATTTTCGAGGCCACGTCCAGTACTTTTCCCAACGGAATACCGCGTCCATAGTCCCTTACCGACACCTCTTTTTCATTGATCGTGATCTCGATGGTTTTGCCGTTCCCCATCATGTACTCATCGATGGAGTTGTCCAGTACTTCCTTCAGCAGGATATAAATACCATCGTCCGGGGATGAACCATCACCCAGTTTTCCAATATACATACCCGGCCGCTTGCGAATATGCTCTTTCCAGTCCAGTGTACGAATGCTCTCTTCTGAATAATTCGCTGACATACTTATGTTCCCCTCAATAAAATTCGTGCTAAATGATCAGGCCCCGGCAGACAAGCGGGAAACAGGTACAAATACTACCAAACGCGCAGACTCCCGGAGTCATCGCAAATATAGTCAAAACAAGGCGTGAAGCCACATTCATTTATCAACAAAGAAATCAACAAAAACCGGGAAAGTTTTCAAGATGATCACCACTCCATGGCAGCGACTTTCATCCTTGTTTCCCTGTCCTGGTGGTAGGTTCCTGCAAGGTCAAAGTCCCACGTCCACTCTTCAGAACGCCTGGATTCGGGAAAGTCCACAAGTATCAACGGGCGCTCTTCTGTTTTATTGCCGGGACCATGGGACAGCTCTTTCACATCGGTGACCAGGCAAGCTGACCTGCGGGTGATCCAGTCGAGGTGGAATTGCTGGATTTTTGCACGAAATCTCCTGATTTCTGTATCGGTCACGCGTACTTTTTTCCTTTCCAGGAATTCCACGAGCAGGCTGTCAAGCTGACTGAGCAGGTTCAGCGATATAAAGGCGTCGGGTTTGACGGGCAGGTCGGGTATTTTTGGGGAGAATTCGTCGAGGACATAGTGCTCAAGATGTTCCTCCTTTGCCTTTCGGAGGTCCCAGCAGAACTGGATGCCACCTCCTGAGAGATCGGCTTCGTGCAGGATCACATTGGAATATTTTTCTGCTTTTTTTACGATCTGAGGCGGATGGTACACATCCACCAAAAGAATTTTTTTGAATTTTTTTGAAAGCTCCTTCAACGGGAGGTCGAGCAGCCATCCGCTTCCGAGCACTGCCAGGTTCCCAATCTCGCGGTCCTGGAAGGACCCGAGAATGAATGCTTTGGTATTACCGAGGTGTGCATCCCAGTGTTCCTGCTCCCTGAGGTAGCGGTTCATAATGCCTGCCTGGTCGGAGATGAACTTCATCTTCCTGACCATCTTTTTCTGTCCAAACGATTTCACGTATGTATTGCTATGTTAGACTTTTTTTTCACTGATCCTGGTGCCGTTCGATTCCGGTCCGTTTCTTTTTTGTACGGAAGGACATGAGGCTGTCAGCGGATTTTAGAATTCAGGCAGGGAAATTACTACAATTGCTGCTGGTGTATATTAATTAATTCTTAAATTTTCACTTTCCAGCCTGGCGATCCCTTGTTCCATGATCTCCCGGGTGTATTGTTTCAGTGCTTCTGTTTCCATGTTTGCCACCTGTTCCGCCGGAATTTCATCCAGCACGCGTATGTTGATCCTTGTGCGGCCTTTCAGTACCCAGGCATTTTTGCCGCGGGGAAATGCATTCTCAGTGCCTGTGTGCACGATGGGTATGATGCCGGAGTTCATCTTCTTTGCCAGGATAAATGCACCATCCCTGAACGGGCGCATCTCCTTTGTCTTTGAGCGTGTGCCCTCCGGGAAGATCATTACCGAAGATCCTTTTTTCATCTCTTTTTCTGCCTGGGAGATGAATTGCAGCCCGGACCGCAGGCTCTCCCTGTTGATCCGGATACAGTTCGATAGCGACAATACCATGCCAATAAAGGGAAGTCTGAAATTTTCTGCCTTGCTCACCCACTTGAAGGGGCGGCGGACCTTGTACAGGGCCAGGATATCCACCAGCGACCTGTGGTTGGCCACCAGCACCACCGGACGGTTCCATGGGATTTTTTTCCTGCCTTCCAGCCGGAGTTTCCAGAAGATGATCAGCGACTGGTAATGCCAGGCCCAGAAGGTGCCCATCATGTGTGCAACAAGACGCCGCTTGTCCCACCAGAAGGTCAGCACCCATACCAGCAAAAAGAACGGGGTGATGAAGACCGAGGTGATCACCATGATGGTCCAGGCAATGGCCGAGTATATTTTCAGAAGCAGTCGTTACATCCGGCAACAAATATAATGAATTTGATTTCTGTTTTGGCACTGCTTGCTTTTGTCAGGAGGCAGCCACCGACCTGGACGACACCCTTTCTGCCGGCCTGATTCATTTTCGTACCGTTGCATAGGGAATGCCTTGCCGCCGATCCAAAGAGGGATGCTCCGCCGCCGGCGCATAGGGAATGCCTTGCCGCTGATCCAAAGGAGGATGCTCCGCCGCCGGTGCATAAGGGAATGCCTTGCCGCTGGTGCATAAGAGGGATCCTGCGCCGGTCCAGAGGGAATGCCTTGCCGCCGGAATGGTAGTTTGTGGAAGCGATCCCTGCTAGACGCTGTGATTGTTGACGTTGCTGCTTAAATATATATTAAAAAATATATTAAAATAAATATCTAAATAGTTGTTTAAATATATATATTAAAGTATAGAACAGATCATTCAATTTTTTCTATATTTACTGCCATGACACCTGCAAAGGAGATGCATATGACGGGAGAGATGGACAAAACTGCTTTTGAGGCGGTTTTCAGGAAGTTTTTCCCGGCGCTGATGGCCTTCTCCCTGAAGTACCTTCCGGATGAGGACGATGCCCGCGAGGTGGTGCACAACGTGTTCATCAACCTGTGGGAAAAACGGGCTTCACTCGACACATCCTCATCCCTGAAATCGTACCTGTTCACCGCCGTGCACAACAGAAGTCTGAATGTACTCCGCGACCGCAGAAAATTTGCAGATGATGCCATGCCTGAGATCTCATCGGAGGAGGATATTCATGCACAGGTTGAGGCAACAGAACTGGAGGAGCGGATTGGCGAGGTGATTGCGGAATTGCCGGAGAAGTGCCGTGAGGTATTTGAGCTGAACAGGTTCGGCGGGTTCAAGTACGGTGAGATTGCAGACAAACTGGGTATCTCCGTTAAAACAGTTGAAAACCAGATGTCGAAGGCATTGAAGATCCTGCGTGAAAAACTTGCGCACTATCTTTCACTTTTGGTATGGATCCTGTGGAACGGGATCAATTGAGGGGATGTACTTTATGGAAACGAAAGTACAAAGCTGGAGGGGGCGGATAGAGCACACAACCTGTAACGGGTTAGCAGGAAGGGACAAACAGGAACGGGAATGCCGGAGCGGACGATCCGGAGCGTAAATAATGGAACAGAGGACCTGGAGCGAAAAAGCTGGAGCGGACAGGTTGAAATAGACAAATTGGAACAGAAAAAACAGGAACGGACGATCCGGAGCGGACAAGTTGAATATGCACATTTGTTATTAAATAGTTATAGGGGTAAAAGCGATTCCGCGTGTGTTATGAATGGAGACGATGAAAAATGAAGCACCACATAGCGATTTCAGGGAAAGGGCTGTAAGGTACCTTGCCGGGGAGATGGGCAGCGATGAGCGCCATCTTTTCGAGCAGGAGATGGCTGGTAATGAGGAGAAGCAGCGCATTTTCAGGGAGTATACTTCCATCTGGACCGGCGTGGACCAGTTGTCTGCACGGAGCAGGTATGACCTGGATCGGGAATGGGAGCAGTTTTCAGGAAAAATTGACCTGGATGAAAAACCGGACCAGCGCACAGGAAAGACTGACTTTGACAGCAACAGGAACCAGCGTTCCGGAGAAACAGACTTAGAAAGCAACAGGAACCAGCGTTCCGGAGAAACAGACTTTGACAGGAACAGGAACCAGCGCACAGGAAAAATTGACCTGGGTGGTGAGCACCATTCTACTGAAAAAACAGGTGATGAAAAGAAGCGTACGCAGTCTCCTGGCACATCTGATCTTAAAGCACCGGTTGTCAGGACCCTGCCCCGCCGCGTATTTGCCTGGCGTGCTGCCGCGGTAATTGTGGCTGGACTGGCCGGACTGGCAGGATGGCTGGTGCTCAGGGACAACATTTCCTATGAGCAGCTTGCGGTGCAGCAGGGCACGGAGGTGGTTGAGCTGGCCGACGGGAGCACCATCACGCTCAATGCAGGTTCGACCCTGAAGTACGATGTTGATGAAATATCGGGGGAGCGAAATGTGAAGCTGAGAGGCGAGGCATTCTTCGAGATTGCAAGGGATCCTGACCGTCCGTTCATTATTGACGCAGGCGCGGCGGTTGTGCAGGTACTCGGTACAAGTTTCAATGTGCGCGCATATGAAGACAACGCTGTTGTTGAGGTGACCGTTTCCACCGGACTGGTGTCCATGGCTGCAAAAAGCAAGATGGACCAGATGATCCTCCTGAACCCCGGGAACGCAGGTATCTACGATAAAAATGCGAAAAACCTGGAACTGATCAGCAGTGCGGATCCCAATGCCGCAGCCTGGAAGACCAGGAAGATCGTGTTCGATGAAACTCCCCTGGACGAGGTGGTGAAGGTGATCAGTCATGTGTACCAGTCAGAGATAGAACTGGCAGATGTTTCGCTGGCACATTGTCCGATCACCGTTTCTTTCCACGACCAGGAACTGGGTGCCGTACTGAGTGTGATCACCAACACGCTGGACCTTCAGATGGAGCGAAGGGGAGGAGCAGTTGTGCTTTCAGGAGAAGGATGTGATTAAGCAGTGATGCCGGAATGATTGTCAGAAGATTACATATCGTTTTTTTCCTGCTGCTGGCTTTCCCATCCTTGTTGCACCTGAGTGCACAGGACCTTCTCAGGGTGCAGGACCCACTCCAGACCCAGGACCCACTCGCTGCAAAGGACCCTCTCCAGACACAGGACCCTCTCCAGACCCAGGACCTTCTCAGGGCGCAGGACCCACCCATGGCGCAGGAGCAGCCGGTTTCCCTGCATTACGACCGCGTACCTGTGCGGAAGGTACTGGATGCCATTGAATCTGCCACCGGGCTTACCTTTTCCTATGGCAGCAGGCTGTTCGATGACAGTGAAATTGTGTCTGTGCACCTGGACCATGTCACCCTGGAAACGGCACTGGAGCACCTGTTCCGTGAAAAAGCGATCCGCTTCGTACTGGTTGAAAAGCAGATTGTGCTGAAAAAACAGCGTCGCCGGGAGGTGCGTGATGAGGCAGATTCCGCCCCGGTTTTTTTTGTGCGGCGGTACACGGTCAGTGGCCATGTGCGGGATGTCTCCAGTGGCGAAGTGCTGATCGGTGCCACCATCGCCGTGCCAGGAGAGGCAGTGGGAACGATCTCCAACGATTACGGGTTTTATTCCCTTACCCTGGAGGACAGTTACGATTCACTGGTTTGCACCTACGTGGGATTCAGGAGCCAGATGCGTGTCCTCACGGGAACGGACCAGTCGCTGGATTTTGCGCTGGTGGAAAAGCGGCAGGAGATTTCCGAGGTGGTAGTGTACGGGGATGAGGAGATGGAATCGCTTCAGACCGCAAGGAGCTCGGACCAGAAAGTGAGACCATCGTCTGTGAAGAAAATGCCCGCATTGTTCGGAGAAAAGGATGTGATAAAATCCCTGGCGGCGATTCCGGGGATCAAGTTTTTCGGAGATGGTTCAACGATCTTTTATGTACGTGGCGGGAGCCGTGACCAGAACCTGGTGACCATCGATGATGCGCCCGTGTACAATCCGACGCATATGCTGGGGCTTTTTTCCACAATCGTTCCGGATGCAGTGAAGGACATCCAGGTATACAAAGGCGATTTTCCGGCGAAATATGGCGGCAGGCTCTCTTCGCTGGTGGATATCCGCACCAAGGACGGGAACATGCAGCGGTTCGGGATGGATGGAAGCTTCGGACTGCTTTCTTCCCGGCTATCCATTGAAGGGCCCATCTGGAAGGACCACATTTCCTATTTTCTTTCAGGCAGGAGGTCCTATTTTTTAAGAACCCTGCAACGCGCGAACAGCGATCTCCGGGATTTGCATTTTGCCGATCTTCATTTCAAGATCAACTACCGGATCAACGACCGGAACAGGGTATATTTTTCAGTATACAACAGCGAAGACAACTTTGAAGTTGGCTCGGGTGCGGGTGGAATCAACGGGATCAACTGGCAGAATGCTGCCGCCACACTGCGCTGGAACCATCTTTTCTCCGATCAGCTTTTTTCGAACACCACCCTGTATGCGAGCCGTTACGATTACTTCCTGAAAACGAATATCGAGAATGGAGATTACTGGAATGCACACATCGATAACTTCAGTCTGAAAAGCGATTTCACCTGGTACATCTCCCCGACGAACACCTTCAGGTTCGGGGGACGTGTGGCCCAGCATTTTATGAACCCTGGAAATTTTTACCGCAACAACCAGGTGCTGCCGCTGCCATTTGTGATCTCCACCCGCAGTGCCAATGAAAGCAATATCTATTTCAGCAACCAACTGCTGCTGTCGCCGGCTCTTTCTTTGCGGATTGGTCTGCGGCTTACCGCCTGGAACAATATCGGACCGGCGGTGGAATACAGTTTTGATGATAACCGGCCGGATTCGGCGCATTATGCAGCCGGACAGATCTATCATACCTACGTAACAGGCGATCCCAGGCTTGCACTGGTTTACGAGCACGATAACGGAGATCTGCTGCAGTTCAGCTACAGCCGGACCAGCCAGTTTGAGCACCTGATCACCAACTCCATCAGTCCCTTCTCCACCCTGGAAGTGTGGCTGCCGAGCGGTCCGCAGATCAAACCACAACGTGCGGATCAGCTGACGATCGGTTATACACGGGATCTCGGGGAAAGTGGACTGAAACTGGAAACGGAGGCGTATTACAAATACATGCGCAACCAGATCGACTACCGTGACCATGCGCAGTTGATAATGAATCCTTTTATTGAAAATGAATTGCGGTTTGGCACCGGCAATGCCTATGGAATCGAGACCATGCTCTCCAGGAAGTCGGGACGTCTCAACGGCTGGGTTTCCTATACTTTCTCGCGCTCCTTTTTAACCATCGGCGATATTAACAACGGGAATCCTTACCCTTCCTATGGCGACCGTCCGCACGACCTGTCGGTGTTCTTTTCCTACCGGTTCCGGCCCCGGCTGGAGCTGTCGGCCAATTTCATTTACATGACCGGGTCACCCTTCACTGCACCGACGGCTTTTTATTACTACGAAAACATACAGGTGCCCATTTATTTCAAAAGGAACAACGACCGTCTGCCGGATTACCACAGGCTGGATGTGGCGCTGAACTGGGACCTGCGGAAGAAAGAAGGAAGGTTCGGCCATGAACTGATCTTTTCGGTGTACAATCTGTATGGACGGAAAAACCCGGTGGCGATCCACTTCAACAAGATTGAGAACCCGTCTGGACAGCTGGTCACCCCCTATGATTTTTATACCACGCCGGAGCTGGTCCCGACGCAGTTTTATCTCTACAGTTTTGTTCCTTCTATTAGCTATCATTTCAGTTTTTAAGATGAGGAGAAACACACTACATATTATTCGACAGTTTCAACTTCCGCTCCTGGCTATCCTGTTTTTGTTTCCGTCCTGCCAGGAGAAGATCGACTGGGAGCTGGAATATGAGAATGCGTTGCGGCTTGTAGTGGAGGGAAAGATCACCAATGAGCGTCGTGCCCACGAGGTGAAATTATCGCTGCCGGTTTACGAGATCAACGGTACGCCAAGGCCCGTCAGCGGTGCAGAGGTGTACATGTCAGACGGGGATACGGTCATTGCACTTCAGGAAGCTGCTGAAAGGCCCGGCATTTATCTTACCCGGGAGAATGTGCAGGGGGTGGTGAACAAGACATATATGCTGCTGGTACGGGTGAATAATTTTGAATGTACCGCCATTGCGCGGATGGATGGGGTGACGCCGATCCGGTTCCCGACAGCTTACCAGGTAAGGCAGGAGCCTCCGCTGTACGAATTGCGGTTTACGGGCAGTGATGCGCCCTCCATGATGAAGGTGGAGATGGACTGGTCGCACCTGCCGGGCTACGATACCCTTTCCGATGACAAGAACCATGCAGTGGTCTACGGGTATTATTTCGATGCGCTGACCGTGGATGTGAATGCACTTTTTGCACCGCAGCAGGACCGTGTCTTTTTTCCACCAGGTGCCAGGGTTGTTATAACCAAGGAGTCGTTGTCGGCCGGTTATGCTGAATTCCTGCGTGGGATGTTGTCCGAGACTGCCTGGAACGGTGGATTGTTCGATGTGAAGCCGGGCGATCCGTTCACCAATCTTTCCCGTGGCGCCATCGGCTATTTTGCAGCCACCTCAGTGTTACGTGATACACTTGTATTCAATCCGCAATGATTTAATCAATTACTGCCGCAACCAGGATGATGCCAGTCGGGCATTTTTTACCCGGGAATTGTATTCGGGGAACTGCCTCAGAACAGTCCTGATATATTTCCTTCCGAGTCGATATCGAAGTTCTCTGCAGCGGGCCTGGCCGGCAGTCCTGGCATCCGCATGATATTGCCTGTAATAGGGATCACGAATCCTGCCCCTGCAGCGATTTCAATTTCCCGCACTGTGACAATAAAATCCTTGGGCCGGCCCAGGAGCGCCGGATTGTCGGACAGTGATTTCTGTGTTTTGGCGATACAAACGGCCAGGTGGTCGAGCCCAAGGTCTTTGATCTTCTTCAGGTCCTGTTTGGCCTTCAGGGTATAGTCGATCGCCTTTGCCCCGTAAATTTCCCGGGCGATGGTCTCTATCTTCTTCTCTGTGGACCAGTTCCAGTCGTAGAGGGGCCGGTAGGATGTGTTGTTCGCTTCCACCACCTGTACAACTTTCTCCGCAAGGTCGAGTGCCCCTTCGCCCCCTTTGGCCCAGACTTCGGCAACGGAGGCTTGTACATCCAGGGATTCAGCGTGGTCGAGGATGGCCTGTATTTCCTCGTCCTCATCTGTTTTAAAGCGGTTGATGCCGATCACGCAGGCATCAATAAATTTATGGATGTTCTCCACGTGCTTGTCGAGGTTCACCAGTCCTTTTTTCACCGCGGCGACATTGGGATGGTTCAGCTCTTCCACCGGCACTCCGCCGTGGTATTTCAGTGCCCTGACTGTTGCAACGAGGACCACTGCCTTAGGATTCAACCCGGCTTTCCTGCATTTGATGTCGAAGAACTTTTCGGCGCCCAGGTCAAACCCGAAGCCTGCTTCGGTCACCACGTAATCGGAAAGACTGAGTCCCATGCGTGTGGCAATGACCGAGTTTGTCCCCTGTGCGATATTGGCAAACGGTCCCCCGTGGATGATGGCCGGATTTCCTTCGAGGGTTTGTACGAGGTTGGGTTTGATCGCATCCTTCAGGAGCACAGCCATGGCGCCCTGTGCCTTCAGGTCGCGGGCGTACACTGGTTTTTTGTCGTAGGTATACCCGATAAAGATATTCCCCAGGCGTTTTTTCAGATCGGCCATGTCGTCGGCAATGCACAGGATGGCCATGATCTCTGATGCGGCGGTAATGTCGAATCCTGTTTCACGGGGCACTCCTGAAGTGGTTCCCCCCAGACCGATGATGGCCCGGCGCAGTGCCCGGTCGTTCATGTCCATTACGCGTTTCCAGTTGACCGTTCGCGGATCGATGCCCAGTGAATTGTTCAGGCTCTGCAGGTTATTGTCAATCAGTGCTGCCAGCAGGTTGTGGGCCTTTTCAATGGCGGAAAAGTCGCCCGTGAAATGCAGGTTAATGTCTTCCATGGGCACCACCTGTGCATATCCGCCCCCGGTGGCGCCGCCCTTGATGCCGAATACCGGTCCGAGGGAAGGTTCGCGGAGCACCACGGTAGCCTGTTTGTTCAGCCTGTTCAGTCCCTCCGAAAGTCCGATCGACATGGTTGTTTTTCCTTCCCCGGCAGGGGTGGGGGAAATTGCAGAGACCAGCACCAGGTGTCCCTGTTTCTCTTTTTCGGCGGTAAGCCTGAGGGGCAGTTTCGCAATGTGTTTCCCGAAGGGATGCAGGTAGCCGGGTGAAATATCCAGTTTGGCAGCAACCTCTTCGATGGGCAGCATGGGTGATTTCCGGGCGATATCGATGTCATTCATGGGTGTTGGAATGTGTATTTATCAACAAATGTAGCCAAAAAAGTAAAATTTTTTGAAAATGGATAGGGGTAAACGGCAGGGGTAGGTGTGCTAATACTGAACGCTGGAAAATGTGAGAACAGGAGTACAGCATGGAATAACGTTCAGCACAGAAAAAGTACAGTAAAGAAAAAGTACAGTAAAGAAAAAGAATAGCACATATAAGGCACAGTAAAGAAAAAGTACAGCACAGAAAAGAAGTTCAGAATTAATAACCAAAAATCAGAAATCATGAAAAAGTTAAGTATTATTTCAATCGCAGTTTTTTTAACAGGTACATTGTTTTTCACTTCATGTGAAACCGATCCGTTTACCGGGGGACAGGACACCGGTATCCTGCCATCGAAATTCTCCGTGGATATTCCTGATGCCATATCGCAGGATGTGTCCTCGAAGAAAAGCATGGCCATCGATACCCTGAAGGGCAATCATGTATACAGTCACCTGCGTTTCTTTATCAGGGTAGGAGAATCTGCCGGCGAGATCGTTGAAGGGATCATCCGGACGATCAGCGTATATGATATCGACCGCATCAAAACACTTTCCTATGAAAGTGCGGAGGATGGCAGGATCAAGAATGTTGTGGTTGTGGAAGCGCCTGAATATGAAGACCAGCTGTGGGATTACGGGTTGACACTCACAGATGCCGAATCTGAGGTCAACGAAGATGGCGGCAAGGGATTGCAGATCTTCTGGAATGAAAGCCCGCGTGCAGGTGTGGCATTGCTGAAGCCATATAATATTAACAGGAGAGACGACGCAGCGCTGGGCGAGGCCATGTTCAGGATTGATTACAGTGAAGCGGGGGAATTCGGATACGATGCACATATGATTGTTTCCATAGCTGACCTTCCTGCCATTGATCCGCTGCTGGAGCCCTTTGCAATGAATGCAATGAAAATGTTTGTCGGCAAAAAAGAGGACAAGGTGGATGTGTATGGGAATTCAAGTCATCCCAATGCCAAGTTCCTTACCACCACCACCGGGTACAACTGGGCTTTTGTTGCCAGTGCGGAGACAGGTCGCGATGTTGCCGCAGCAGAGGTGGGGCTTCCGCTGAGTACGATTGATGCCACCGGCAGGGAGGTGTTGCTGGAGGAATATTCCATTCAGAATGTGTTTACCAACGAGGTTCTGACCGTATGGCCCAATGCCAGCCAGGAGCGTCTGAATGCATGGCTGACCAATACCGAGGCCCCCGGGTATTTCGACGGAAATGGCTTTGTCCAGGGAGGCACCATGCCGGGTGAGGAGTACACTGAAGTATCGGAAAGGTTGCTGGGGCTTTCCCCTTACAATCCCAAGTCCATCGCCAACCTGGAAATTTTATTCAACTAGGATCCTTTTCAAAACAGGTTCGATCATTAAAGTGATCTGGAGAATGCCCCTG